>Ga0209345_10005813_pt1 | contig 11333 bp, 13 predicted proteins | sample Cruoilmetagenom7_FD_187294 | JGI IMG/M metagenome (GOLD analysis project Ga0209345, IMG submission 187294) | Oil polluted marine microbial communities from Coal Oil Point, Santa Barbara, California, USA - Sample 7 (SPAdes) (version 2) | ecosystem: Environmental > Aquatic > Marine > Oil seeps ...
CCTGCGCACCATGGGTGTTGACGATGCGAATGGCCTCTCCCGCATTCAGACGCGTGGCCTTGCCGCGACGCGCAGGGATCATGTGGAGGGTGGGGGACATGGGTGGGCCTTTCCTGTCAGTTTGATGCGCAGGCTAGCAGGTTCCCACACAGAGCCAAGGCTGATTTACAGAGCTGCGATCAAACCCTCTTGCGCGCGCGGAACCGCTTGGGTATGACGCGCAACACGGGTGATTAGCTCAGTTGGTAGAGCGCTTCGTTTACACCGAAGATGTCGGGAGTTCGAGTCTCTCATCACCCACCATTATTTCTGCAATATATATCATGCACTTATGCGAATTGCGCAGATGACTGTGCGCACCGTATTTATGCGTCCGCTGCACCTCCGCTGCACTTAGACCCTGCAGATGTCTCCAATCAACGGAGATGCAGACGATGGCTACATTGAACAAGAGACCAAGCGGCAAGTGGCAGGCGACGGTGCGCAGAGGCGGCAGGTCGCAATCCAAGTCCTTTAGCAAGCATGCAGATGCCCTCAAATGGGCAAGAGAAGCTGAGTTGCGAGCGGAACACATCGGGCTAGACGAGACCGTGCAGAGCGTCATCATTAAGATGACACTGGGGCAGGTGCTCGAACGTTACCGAGACGAGATCACCAGCACGAAGAGATGTGCAGACAATGAGACCTATGCCATTAGCGGTTTCCTAAGGTCCTGCCCTAAGCTAGCTAGCAAGAGCATCGACAACCTGACTGCAGCAGACTTCATTGCTCACAGAGACCGAAGATCACAAAAAATGAAGCCTGCAACGGTGGTACGTGAGCTGGGGTGGATACAGCACGCCATAGACATCGCATGCTCTGACTGGGGCCAGCGTGTCCGTGAGGGCAACCCGGTGAAGCAGGTACGCAGACCACGTATAAACAATAGGCGGGAACGTCGGCTGCAGGCGGCTGAATGGCAAGCACTGTTGGACGCAGTTAACGAGACCCGTCTTCCCCTTATGAAGCCGTTGTTGGCCTTAGCGCTTGCTACAGGCATGCGACGTGGCGAGTTGCTCTCCATGGAGTGGAAAAATGTGGACGTGGAGCGCTGCACAGTCTTTCTGCCCCAGACCAAGAACGGACGTGCCCGCACGGTGCCTCTCAGCCCGACTGCGGTGCATGTGTTGGCCATGTTGCCACGAACTGGTGAGCGATGCATCCCGCTGTCTGGCAACTCTGTGCGCTTGGCTTTCGACCGTTTGCGGACGCGAGCAGGGGTCATTGATCTGACATTCCACGACATCCGGCATGAAGCAGTGTCCCGCTTTGTGGAGATTGGCCTGTCACTGGCGCAGGTCCAGATGATTAGCGGCCACCGTGATCTGCGTATGCTAATGCGCTACACCCATCTTCAGACGGATGATATTGTGGCGAAGCTGAAAGGAGCCGCGTGATGTTAATGCGACATTTATTGATGGTGGCCGCATTGGCCTGCCCATTCCCCGTAGCCGCCGAAGATATTGCCGTCGAGATGTGCAGTTTTCAACGGTCGCTCTCAAACGAGGGCATAATGACCTTCGATGATTATGGTTACCGTATCGTGTCTTCGACCGAAGGGCTTGCCCTAGAGGCGCGATATGCTGACGGACAGTGGCACCGCCTAGGCGCGATGGACTTCAGAGTATTGCAGGGTCATAGGACGTATCTATCCCGGCATGAGCAAAACGCACCTGCTGGCGTGATGTTGTTGTCGATAACGGATCGGGGCGGGGCAGTACTCCTCATGCACTATGCGCTTGGTTTCAACGCAGTGGGATCACGATCTGGCGCGATGTTCCAAGGCGACTGCCAACGCCAATAGCCGCCTGATAACAACCATTGACCCCGGCTCATACTTCGGGCTGGGGTCACCGACCCGGCGACGAACGCATGAGGAAGCGCACACGGACCTTTAAGCAGGCGCTTGCCATTTGTCGTGGTATCGACGGCTCGCAAGTATCTGATTAAGTTTAATAAAACCGGGGGCTTCTGAAAGGTTAGTCTCAGGAAGTCTACCAGCCTTTAGCCATTTTCAATCACGCCAACGTGTTCTCTGCAGGTCTGATCTTAAGCAGTGATATGATTGCTCTGTTCTGGCAATAATTTTGAATAAAATACATATATATCAATTATTTAGTTAAAATCCAGTCTTAACCCTTCATCCTACAGTGTAACAGTCCTGCTTTCGGATCATCTGCGATCCGACGGTAACGGTCTGTCTCTGAAAGAAATTGGTCCGACGGGCTGCAACCATTGGAGGTCATTATGACCCATATCCGTATTGTCGACCGCCCATGCGGTTACGGCAAATCTACTGAAATCCTCGCGAGCTACAAGAAGACCGAGAACTACATTACGGTTGTTCCGACACTCAGTGAGATCGACCGCTTTATTGCTGGTGCCTTGGAAACATCCCGTGTGCGTATGACCCAGCCGGAAGCGTCAGATGGTCGCAAGACTGACCACTGCGAGAAGTTGATCCGGGACGGGAAGTCCGTGATCTGCACCAGCGCCCTGTTCTATCGCTTGGGTAGCCTTGCCACCGTGCAAGGCGAGACATTCAAGGCGGTTGAGTTCGACGGCAAGAGCGCTCCGAAGATTGAAACCGGTCACCTGCTGGACAGCTACAACCTTATCATTGACGAGGTTATCACGCCGTTTGAGCATGCGACATCGGTCAAACCAACTGAGTTTTCGCAGGACTACGTTGACCTAGGAATGGCCCGGGTTGAGAGCGATGGTCGGATCGTGCCCACTGAGCTTTGGGACCGGACATATGATGCGGGAAACCGAACCTTTGACCGGGGGCTGTACGAAAAGGCTAAGTCTGGTGCCCTCTACAAGGTCAGCGATAATCTATTTGTTCTGACTGTACCGTTCGAGCTGCTGACCCGGCCTAAGACGGTGACGATCTATACATACCTCTCGCAAGGCTCCGTGCTTCTGCACTTCCTCAAGAAAAAACTCGCCCAGTACCCGGGATTGTTCACGTTGGAGGTCACTGGTCTGCCCACAGGTGTGGAGGAGAGTTGGCGAGCGGACGTTGCACAGGCCCTGACCATCCACGGCATCCCTGAACTAGAGCGGTGGAAGTGGAACCATTCGGCCCAACTACGCGGCTTCAAGACCAAGGCACAATGCATGCCAGTCGGGAACGCCCTTCGGAAGTTCAAAGATCGTGCCCTCGGTAATGTCGATTTGCGGAAAGTCATTCTTACCTCAGCCCGCGCCGTCTGGTGTGCCCACAAGACTGGAGACCGGCCAGCCGCTGGCAAACTTGCTGTTCATACACGTTTGTTCGGGCATGCGACGCAGAGACTACGATTTGCCGAAGACAAACAGGACGAGGTGAAAGAATGGTGCACAACCGGCGTACAGTTCGTCCCAAATACCACCCGTGGCACTAACAAGCACAGCGACTGCACTCACGCGATCTACCTTTACGATCAGCACCCGCAGCCGCAGCTACTTAGCTTCCTTGGGTATCAGCCGGGCAGCTCCGATGCTAGGGACTTCGCTGACGCCTACGCGCTCACGGAGTTGGTGCAGTGGCTCTTTCGATCAGCCATTCGCAAGGGCGGTGTGAACGGGACCGGGCAACCGGCGGAGCCACGACACAAGGTGACAGCCTATCTGCCTTCTATACGGATGCGCACTCTTTTGGCCAACTGGTTGGAGACGGGCAAGGTGTCCAGCCGGGATAGGCAGGGCATCCCTACCAAAGCGTCGCGACGGCGCAAGCGGGTGCTGAAAGGCACATTGGCCGCATGAAGCCAGCACCACAGCAAACCCTAATAACCCGAAAAAAGGCCGCCGCGTGCGGTCTTTCTCGTTTCTGGACCGGGCGTCCATGTAAGTTCGGGCATCTGGCAGAGCGGTATGTGAGTAACGGTCAGTGCGTTCAATGCAATGCTGACGAGACCATGGCAAGAGAACGTCTCAAGCGTGCTACAGACCCATCCTATCGCATGTTCCGGTCTGTTCAGCGCAGATCGGGACAGGTGCTCAAAGGGCGTGCCAGCCCTTCTCTGGCGGTCGGGTGCTCACATGATAAATTGCGGGAACACATGGCGACTCGTTTCACTGCAGGGATGGACTGGGCGGGGTATGGAAAGTGGGAAGTGGATCATGTGATACCGCTCTCTGCGGGGCGGTCATTGGACGAACTGGTCAGGCTTTGTCACTACCAGAATCTGCAGCCACTCTGGAAGCGAGATAATCAGATGAAGGGCGGGGCGTAAGCCTCGCCCAACTTTGCGACGCTGCATCTATTTTCTTTGGCCTGCCTAATGACAATGGCACCATTGCCCCCTGCTAACAAAGGTCCGGCACGTAGATTTGCCAGTGTGGTGCGGCGACATTGTTAGCAAGTGGTTCAACCGGACTTTCACAACGCAGTTGGGCATAAAGTCGGATGCCCATGTATTCCATGGTCTGCGGCACGCCTTTGCAACGCGCTTGGGTCAAGCCGATGTACCAACCGAGCGCATACAATTCATTGCCGGACATGAACCGCAGGGCGTTACCCATCAGGTCTACATGAAGGAAGGCTATACGTTGAAGCAGACGAGCGAGACAGTGGAGCGGTTTTCAGTGCGATAAGGCGTCGGAGCCATAGCCTCAGCACATGGTAACAAGGCCGTAAGCAGGCTCAACTCGCCCTTTCTTGGGTAGATACTGTGCTTTTGCATTGAGGTACTGCCCCATTTTGTGTTTGTGTAACGAAATAGAATGCCCGACAAGGGCGTTTGTGCATAACAGTTCATCGGGAGAACCTTGCGTGCCCACCTTCTACGAGTTCTTTGCAGGTGGCGGGATGGCCCGTGCTGGGCTTGGCCCTGCATGGACCTGCCTTTTTGCAAATGACTTCGATGAGAAAAAGGCTGCCAGCTACAGCGCGAACTGGGGTGGGGATCACCTATGGGTGGGCGACGTCGCAGAAGTGTGCCCCGATCAGCTACCCGGCACGGCAGACCTAGCGTGGGCTTCGTTCCCGTGCCAAGACCTATCCCTTGCCGGGTCCGGTGCTGGACTCACCGGGGCGCGCTCAGGCACCTTCTGGCCCTTCTGGAAGCATATCACCGAGCTTTGCGAGGAGGGCCGGGCACCCGCTACAATTGTGCTTGAAAATGTCTATGGCGCGATCACTTCTCACGGCGGGCGCGACTTCTCGGCAATCATGTCTGCACTCTCCGAGGGCGGCTATAGGTGCGGGGCCGTTGTGGTCAATGCAGCGCACTTTGTGCCTCAATCCCGCCCTAGGCTCTTTGTCATTGGCGTCCGTGAAGACCTCGACATTCTAGACGGGCTCCACTCAAATGGGCCTTCTGATGAATGGCACCCGCAGGCGCTCCGCAAGGCGCAAGGGCTACTGCCCGATACCGCAAAAGCCCGCTGGGTCTGGTGGAACCTACCCGAGCCCGCATTGCGGAGCAGCAGACTTGCGGACGTGATCGAAGACAAGCCCAGCGGTGTGAAGTGGCACACCCATGCTGAGACCAAGCGGCTTCTAGGCATGATGAGCGACACGAATATAGGGAAGGTGAACGCCGCGAAACGCAGTGGTCGGAGCATGGTTGGCACGATCTACAAGCGGACGCGAGCCGATGGTCCGAACGGAGCGAAGGTGCAGCGCGCTGAGGTGCGTTTCGATGACGTGGCCGGATGCCTTCGAACGCCTGCAGGGGGGTCTAGTAGGCAAACCATCATCATCGTTGACGGCAGCAATGTCAGGAGCCGCCTGTTATCGCCACGCGAGGCTGCGCGCCTCATGGGGCTCCCGGATCACTACACCTTGCCCGAGAAATACAACGACGCCTACCACCTCGCGGGTGATGGCGTAGCCGTGCCCGTGGTCCGCTTCCTCGCTGAGTGCATTCTTGAGCCGATCGTCTCGCCGGGGGATAAGAGCACTAAGAAGGCGGCGTGATGACAGACCTCAGAGCGGCGCTTCATGCATTCAACAAAGCCAAGAAGTTCGGGCGCAAGGGGCCGCTCTGTGTAGCCCTCGTGACCACTCAGCAAGCCCGCAAGATGGGCCTCCCGCTTAATCCGGGCGACTTGCTCACCGAAAAGGGCGGGCAGGTTCTGGGGCTGGGCAAGGCAGCGGTCCAATCCGTCTTGAAACGCCACGGCATAGACCGTGTGCTTGCCGCTGAGGGCGGGAGAACGAGCCGGGGTAGTATCGACAACATGCGCGAGTATGTGGCACTCCTGAACGATCTGCACGGGAAGGGACTTGCCGACCCCGACGCAATCGAACGCTTCTGGATAGAGCGTGTGCATGAGTTCTTCGCTGGCAAGCCATTCAAGGTGAAGCTGGACGGCTCCCGGAGCCTCCGAGTTCTTGTCCGGGACGTGCTTAGCCAAGCTGAGGAGCGTCAGAAGAACACTCCCGGTATGCAATTCACGGGGGCGGTGCTACAGCACATTGTCGGGGCGAAGCTGGATTGCGCCTTGGGTGCTGGGCTGTTCGATCACAACAGCTTCTCGACTTCCGACGCCCAGTCTGGCCGGGCCGGTGACTTCTTTATCGGGGACGTGGCGCTGCACGCCACAACCTCGCCCGGCGAAGGCGTCGTGCAACGCTGCAAGGAGAACCTAGACGATGGCTTCCGCCCGATCATCGTGACAACGGCGCGGGGCCTCACCGCAGCAGAGGTGCTCTGTGAGAATGCCGGGATTGGTGAACGGGTAGACGTGTTTGAGGTAGAACAGTTTGTTGCACTCAACCTCTATGAACTAGGCCGCTTCGCTGCTGAAGGGCGGCGGGTTGCCGTCAATGATCTGGTGAGCCGCTATAACGAGATCGTTGAAGACGTGGAGACAGACCCAAGCCTTATGATCGAAATCAGGAAGTGATGGAGACGTCGGAACAGCGCAGCCGCACTATGCGCGCGGTGCGGTCCAAGGAGACAGGGGCAGAACTAAAGGTCCGCCGGGCTCTCCGGGAGATTGCTGAGACGGGCTACAGGCTTCACCGCGCTGACCTACCGGGCACCCCGGACATTGCGTTCATCGGACGGCGCAAGGCGATATCGTGCACGGGTGCTTCTGGCATGGCCACGGCTGCAAGCGCGGCTCTCGCACTCCCCAGACAAATCGCGACTACTGGACGGCGAAGATCGCCCGTAATGCCCAGCGCGACTGCGAGAACATCGCCGCTCTTGAGGCGCTGGGCTGGGACGTGTTCGTGGTCTGGGAATGTGAACTTCAGGAGACCGAGGCGCTCAATCGGAGGCTCATTGAGTTTCTCGGGTGAGTAGCAGGCAGCGAACTTAAAAATCTGGCACATTTACTCTTGCTCTATCCTCGCAACTCGACTTCGCCCATAGTTATCCAATTGAAGAGTTCCCGTTCAGTCAATGTCGCTTTAGCTTTGCCTACTCCACGTACTGTTCACCTTCAAAATGGCTGCTCCTCGCGCGTTCATGTACTTCGATACTGGCTTGGCTACTCATTCCCGGGGAAGATGTATGACAAGATGCCTAGCACGATTGAGCCAATCGCTTCTGAAAGCATACCTTGAAAAGCTAGAGCGCCTGCTAAAGGCAGTGCTACGACGAGGGCAATGTAGCGAATGAACTGCTTGCCCATGCCTTTGTTCAGCGTATGTCTATTCCACAGCCCTCCTGCTAGCCCTACGAATGAGAATAGCACTAAAGCGAGTGACAGAAAATCATTGCCGTCCATGGACCAACTCCTGTGAAAAAAGCTCGTCAGGCGGCTTCCTTCTTCACGATATGTTCGCCGATTTGTGAGGGGGTGTTAAACTCGCGGAGTATGAGTTTAAGTTTGTCTGCCTGTTCTAGCAGGCCATCGTACTCTAACTTTAGGCGCTTGTATTGCTTGTCAGAAACTTGCGGGTCGTCTGGCCTAGGGACTTGTACTATCAACTCATGTTCGCGGTTCTTGCCTGCCTCAATGTCCTGCTCTCTGTCAATTTTCAAATCCCAAAGCCGCTGCTTGATATTGCCTACGGCGGGCCTGATACGAGCAGCGTTCAGGGTTGCGAAGTTCGCGACAAGACGCTTACCCTTGTAGTCAATGTCCAACTTGTGCGCGGCAGAGCGTCTTCGACTGCGCCCCTCAATAATCCGTTCGCTGAAATGCCGTGCCAAGCTGAGGTCCAAGTTTGACACCTTTTCCAACACAAGCTGAGGAAGTCGGTCCGTGTTCTTGGGTCGCGTCGCAAGGAGTACTTCGTCAACCAATTCTGCTACTATCAGTGCGTTTTCTGCCTGTTGCTGTTCGTATAGCGACGAGAGCACTGACATCCAGTCTTTTGCAATGGCTTCCAAGCTGCTTCCTTCAGCATCCCGTGGGCTGCCGATGTGAATTCCACTAAGTGGGCTTGTAGCATCTGTCAGTGCCGCAATGCCGCGCTTGGCTAGGTCTTGCTGTATGGCTTGACTGGCGACCTCAACAACAAACGCTACACCATCAGCTCTGTCAGCATAGAGGCATTTTAGGCGCTGAAGTGCGTTGGCAGTTTCCAAGTGGAAGCCGCTATCATTGACGACGGCGCAACCAACAACCAACCGCTCGTATGAGCCGGAGATCGGCTGCAAGAGGATCGGTGCCCACTTCGCGTGAACGTGGCGCTCAAGCGTCGGGAAGCCTGAACTGGTCAGGTCAATCGTTGTCATGGCACAAGTACCGGCATACCCAAGGCTTTTTTGGCCTGATTTGGTACATATTGAACCCTCTGCATCAAGAAATCCTTTATGGCCTCGGCGACCTCAGGCTTCAGCAAGAGCGGCACTAAGCTATCATTCATAGCTTGTGGTATGCCCACCCTCGCTATCTTGGTTGCAAACACTCCCACATCTTTGCCTTTGTCACTCTTATCGGTTGGGCTGAGGTAGTTGGTTAGCCACCCATATAGAGCATTCCTGTATTCGGCTACAGGGTCTAAGTCCTTTGGCTTCCAATCTGGACCGGTAAATGCATGCCCATGGTCTATCATCCAGATGTTGCTAGGCCCTTCTATGAGAAGGTTGCCCGGATGTCTGTCGGTGTTTGCGATCCACGCGTCAAAAGCGTATAGATCACCCAGTTTGTTCCACTGACGTAGTAGGTTTATGAGTGCCAATGCCGCAGCTGAACCTTTACCGGTTACTTGCTGTGCAAGGTTCGGTGTACCAACATCGCCGCTCACAAACACTAGGTGACCACTTCCGTCTGCCAAGCGTAATTTGCTCACTGCGAGGATGCCATTTGGCACGATCCCTAGAAATGCATCGGGCAGTGGCAGGCCAAGTTCTTTCCCAAGAATGGTCGCGAGCAATTCGTTCACAAGTTGCTCAAGGTTTAGGTCTTTGATGATGCCGTGCCGCCTTGCTCCGCCGCCCAACAATACCATGCCACGGTAGGTGTCATTGACGTTGCCTGCTGAGAAAGGCACTGCGCCCGCTAAAACCCGTGCGCGTTCAATTGCAACCATTTGAAAAATCTTCTTTGGGTAAGCACTTTATTACCCTAGCGCTCAAGAGTTGCTCATTCAAGCACCGGATATGTCGTTCCTATTCAAATTGGATAGTCTATCGGGAAGTTGCGGCAGGATAAGTCATTTATCAGAAACCGAAAAAAGTGACATAATTTTCCGTGCCCCTATCTATGTATCCGGGCGCGTGAACCTCCCCCTTGCCCTCCCTCTCCGCTGCGCCTCCGCTGCAGTCAGGCTGCGTTTGCAAGCAGGTGCTGGGTGTTGTTTTGTAGGCTATGACGCAGTGTGTTGTTGCATCCACCATCGCAAGCTGTCATGCTTAACTTACTGACAACACAAGACATCTGACTTGTTCAGGCGCAGTTAGTTGCAGTGGGCCACAGTGCATTGATATGCACGCAGAATAGGGTAGAGCGCTTCGTTTACACCGAAGATGTCGGGAGTTCGAGTCTCTCATCACCCACCATCCCAATACAATTGATTTTAAACGATAAAATGACTTTTAAAGAGTCGGATGGATGGTAACTTCCCCGAAATTGGATGGTAACTTGGATGGTAGTACCGCCCCAAAAAAGCGCTGGGGCAGGGGTTAAAGATGGTGGAATGCCACCCCGATTGGCGATTCAGAACGCGCCGAAAATAGGTCAATAATACTGACCTTGGCCCGTTTTTGCAAATATATTGATTTTTCTCACTTTTTATAGTAGCGTTCTACTTATGTTCTGGCGCGGTGCGCCGGTCTACAATCCCCCCTTATTTTGAGGAAAAAATTATGACCGAAATAGTTAATTACGACGACATTGCAAAGGCCATGGGGCGTTCCCCGGCGGTTTTTAAGACTTTTGCGTCGCTATCACGCCCACGAACGATGGGCTGGGTAAATATCAAGCGCGGTACTGGCAAACAGCCGACTCGTTACTATCCCATTGAAGATGTCGTGATGTGGCTGGCGAGAGCTTATGCGCACTTTGACGCCGGGGTGGAAATGAGAATCCGTGCTATAGCCCGCGCCAATTCAGCAAAATTTGAGGCGGCATGATGGCGGATCAATACGAGAATTGGCGCAACACCGTCGGCGCGTCCAAAACGTTAACTGCCCGTTGGAACCAAGTAGCAGAATCCGCAATCGAGACCGCCTCGCGTGAAGGTGTTTTTTGTACCCGCGAAGACCTGATTCAGTTAGATTCGATTCGCCTGCATGTCATTTCGGGGGACGCAGAAACGGGAGTCACATGGTGGGACGAAGCTGAGGTCAAAATTCCGGCGTTTTCGGCAAAGGCTCAAGCGAGACGTTTCGCGATTGCGCTCAAGTCCGTAAATGAATCTGAGAAGAACGCCGCCGAATTGGAGCTTTTGAGAAAGAATCCGGGCGAGCGTATGAAATTGGCGCGCCAGATGGGGCAGCATGCGGGGCCGGTCACGACGAAAAAGAATCTGACTCCCGAACAGCGCGCTAAGATCGTCGCCGAAATGGACCGCGTTGGCCTAAAAGGGTCAGCGCGCATCACCGCTAGTCGCGCCGCCGGTCTTGATTGATGACAGTAATCAAGAACAAGCGCCATGCCGCCTTTGTCGCGCGCGTTGTGGATGGTGAATCTTATGTTGACGCTTGGACGGGGGCGAGCCGCGATACCGGCGCAACTGTAGGCACAAGTATTCAATCAATTCGCGTCATGGGCAGTAGACTGGCCGCGCGGTACGCCGTTGAGATTGCCCACGCAAAGCAGGCCCGTGCGGATGCGCGCACACAAAGCGCCCAACCGGTCACGCGAGAGAGCATACACCAGCTACTAGAAGAGGTGACCGGCGCGCTTATGGACGCATCTAAGGCCGCGTCTCGCGCGGGCGCTGACGGGATAGCACA
>Ga0209345_10005814_pt1 | contig 11332 bp, 9 predicted proteins | sample Cruoilmetagenom7_FD_187294 | JGI IMG/M metagenome (GOLD analysis project Ga0209345, IMG submission 187294) | Oil polluted marine microbial communities from Coal Oil Point, Santa Barbara, California, USA - Sample 7 (SPAdes) (version 2) | ecosystem: Environmental > Aquatic > Marine > Oil seeps ...
AGGCAGGTAGTGCTACAGCAGCCAAAATACCGATAATCGCTACTACGATCATCAATTCAATTAAGGTAAAACCCTTTTGTACTTGTTTTTTCATTATCTTGCTCCGTTATAGGTAAATAAAACATTTCAAAGACAGATTTATATATAGCAATCAGTATGCCAACTTTGTTTTTTATTGAAAATATTAAACCTAGCTTCTCTGAAGGTGACAAAAACTGTCACTTCTAGCTTTTTTTAGACACAAACATTCTACAAATTCATTTTTTTCTCTTACTAAAAATACACCACTAGCTCAGATGCCTGTGGTGTATTAACATCCACAAGAGTAAAAACCACTAATTATCAAGCAACTATTAACTATGAATACAAGTAACACTCTTAAAGGCCTACCCAAGCGCTTAGTAAACGATGGCTTACTGGATGAAAATGCTGCCCTTCAAGCACTTGAGGAATGTCAAAGTGAAAAAATTAACTTTGTACACTACCTAACCCAGAATAATTTGATTCCGACACACCAAATTGCTTCTATTGCCGCTAATGAGTTTGGAACACCACTCTACGACATAAATGCCCATATTCTTTCTTCTTGCCCAAAAGGCACTGTAGAAAAAAAATTAATCCGAAAACATCAGGTATTACCCTTATTTTCTCGGGGTACTCGACTATTTCTTGCCCAAAGTGACCCCACCAATCATCAGGCCGTCAGTGAAGTTTCTTTTCAAACAGGTCTTTCTGTAGAAAGTGTTCTAGTAGAACATGACAAGCTAGAGACCAGAATTGAAGAATTTCTTAACGAGCAAGATGAAAGTATTGGTGAAGCACTTGGCACTATTGATGATATTCATTTAGATGATCTCGATATTGAAGCCGTCGATGATGACGATAATGGCAACGCAGATATGGGCGCTGATGGTGATGATGCACCCATTGTCCGGTTTGTTAACAAACTCTTACTCGATGGCATAAAACAAGGCTGCTCAGATATTCATTTTGAACCCTATGAAAAAACGTATCGTGTACGCTTTAGAACTGATGGCATCCTGAAGGAAGTAACAAAACCACCTATCAATCTGGCACCACGCTTGGCTGCACGACTTAAAGTTATGTCTCAACTGGACATCTCTGAGCGACGCATACCCCAGGATGGTCGCATTAAACTAAGAATTTCTAAAAACCGCGCCATTGATTTTAGGGTAAACACACTACCCACACAATTTGGTGAAAAAATTGTATTGCGGATTCTTGATCCTACCAGTGCACAAGTGGGCATTGAGTCTCTTGGCTATGAAGAAGATCAGAAAGCAGCTTACATGGAGGTTCTTCACCAACCACAAGGTATGATTTTGGTAACAGGTCCCACAGGGAGTGGTAAAACTGTTTCTCTTTATACCGGGCTAAATATTCTCAACACCCCAGAACGCAATATCTCCACTGCGGAAGACCCGGTAGAAATCAATATGGCCGGGATTAATCAGGTGCAAATTAGAGAACGGGTAGGGCTAACCTTCCCCGAAGCACTTCGTGCTTTTCTTCGTCAGGATCCCGATATTATTATGGTAGGTGAGATTCGTGACCTAGAAACCGCAGAAATTAGCATTAAAGCGGCACAAACTGGTCACTTGGTACTTTCCACTCTCCACACCAATAGTGCAGCTGAAACTCTGACACGGCTCCTCAATATGGGAGTCCCGGCCTTCAATGTAGCCACTACCGTAAATTTAATCATTGCCCAGCGCTTAGGCCGCCGACTCTGCCCTCACTGTCGCAAGCCCGCAAATGATATCCCTCAGAGTATTCTGGAAGAAGAAGGGTTTGGTGATATCGGCATTCCTATGGAGGAGTTCGAGCTTTATCACCCTGAAGGTTGCCCCAAATGTACCAATGGCTATAAAGGCCGAGTGGGCATTTATGAGGTATTAAAAGTGACACCTGCTGTTTCACGAATTATTATGGAAGGAGGAAATTCTCTGGATATCGCCGATACTGCCAAAAAAGAAGGTTTCAGAACTTTGCGCCAGTCGGCACTTCGGCGCGCGGCAGAAGGTATAATCAGTTTGGAAGAAGCTAATAGGGTAACCAAGGATTAATCCATGGCAACGGCACAAGCGCAGACCTTTGTTTATAAAGGTAAAGATAAAAAAGGCAAAGCGACCCAAGGAGAAATTAAGGGTACAAATTTGATGTTGGTAAAAGCCCAGCTACGCAAACAAGGGGTTATTACCACTTCAGTAAAAAAGAAATCTAAACCTCTATTTGGTGGCTCTAAGTCTATCAAACCAGCTGATATTTCTGTGTTTACCCGACAAATGGCCACCATGATGAAAGCCGGGGTACCTCTGGTCCAAAGTTTTGACATCGTCGGAGAAGGTGCTGACAGTGAAACTTTGCGAAACTTAATCAATAATATAAGAGACGATGTCTCAGCAGGCCTGAGCTTTGGTGCATCGCTTAGGAAACACCCAAAATATTTTGATAATCTGTTTTGTAGCCTAGTAGAAGCGGGAGAACAAGCGGGTGCACTAGAAACTATGCTAGACCGTATCGCCACCTATAAAGAAAAAGTCGAGACACTTAAAGCTAAAATTAAAAAAGCACTTACTTATCCAATTGCAGTTGTCGTTGTATCAGTTATCGTTACAGGAATCCTTTTAGTTAAAGTAGTTCCTACCTTTGCCGAAACCTTCTCTGGTTTTGGTGCAGACCTTCCTGCTTTTACTCTATTTGTATTAGGCCTTTCCGAGGCCGCTCAGGATGGATGGCTTATATGGCTTATATCCATCATTGTATTCTTCTTTTGCTTTAGAGAAGCTAAACGACGTTCTCACAAATTTGCAGCACTACTTGATAAGTATTTACTTAAAGTTCCTGTTATTGGAAATATTGTTTACCAAGCGATCATAGCTCGCTTTGCCAGAACCCTCTCAACCACATTTGCCGCAGGTGTACCTTTGGTCGATGCGTTAAACTCAGTAGCCGGTGCAGCTGGCAATGCAGTTTACGAAGATGCCACTCTAAAGGTTCGAGATGATGTCACTACAGGTATACAGCTGAATCAAGCATTGAAAGCCACAGGTAAATTCCCTGTCTTATTATTACAAATGGCATCCATTGGTGAAGAATCTGGTGCTCTTGATGAAATGCTAGAAAAAGCCGCCGAACACTATGAGGAAGCCGTAGATAACGCAGTAGACAATTTAACAACACTACTAGAACCTTTGATTATGTCTGTACTCGGTGTACTTGTGGGTGGCTTGCTTATTGCCATGTACTTACCAATATTTAAACTTGGCGCTGTAGTCTAACTAACAATAATTTGATAAAAATATGACCGAAACCTTGGGGTTGCCCCCCGCCCTTGTGGTGACTGTTAGCTTTATCCTTGGGCTATTGATTGGCAGTTTTCTAAATGTGGTTATCTATCGACTACCCTTACAACTTTCTGCTTCTTGGCGGAAAGACTCCTTAGATTTTCTTGGCATGGAGCCAGAAGCTAACAAACAAAATTTAAATGTAGTTGTACCTGCTTCTCACTGTCCAAAGTGTGGTGCAGAGGTTAAACCCTGGCAAAATATTCCTGTGATTAGCTACCTTCTATTAAAGGGAAAGTGTGCCAGTTGCTCCACGCCTATTTCACTGCAATATCCATTAATAGAACTCGCTTGTGCCATCATCACAACCTTTATAGTGCTGCACTTTGGCCTTAATACCACAGCACTGTTAGTTCTGCTATTTAGCTGGAGCTTGTTAGCATTAACGGGTATCGATTTTAACGAACAGTTACTACCCGACAACATAACGTTACCGCTGTTATGGCTAGGCCTTTTGGTCAATATAAATAATACCTTCGCCACACTAAATGATGCTGTCATTGGAGCAGCAGCAGGTTATCTGGCCCTTTGGTGGATTTTTTGGGTCTTTAAGCTACTCACTGGCAAAGAGGGGATGGGCCACGGTGATTTCAAATTACTGGCGGCACTGGGAGCCTGGATGGGCTGGCAGCAATTACTATTGATCGTTCTATTGTCCTCTTTAGTCGGAGCCATTATCGGTATCGTAATGATGGTCTTTTTGGGAAGAGACAAACAAATCCCCATCCCATTTGGCCCTTATCTAGCAGCAGCCGGCTGGATAGCCCTAATCTGGGGCGACAGCCTAACCAACCAATACCTAGCTCTTTACAGCTAGATGCTATTTATATTAGTGCAATGTATATTGTTGGTCTAACAGGGGGCATTGGTAGCGGCAAGAGCACAGTCGGTGGCTGTTTTGCACATCTGGGCATCAACATTATTAATGCGGATATTGCTGCTCGCAAAGTGGTAGAAAAAGGTTCTCCAGCCCTATCTCAAATTGCCGAATATTTTGGCCAACAAAGTCTTCTTAAAGATGGCACTCTTAATCGAGCCTTTCTCCGGGAAAAAATTTTCAAAAAAACTGAAAATCGCCAATGGTTAGAAGCACTGCTACACCCTTTAATTCAGGTATGGATTAAACAAGCATTAGAAAATTCATCAAGTGCTTATACTATCCTCGAATCACCGCTATTATTGGAAACAGATCAACACCAGCTAACTGATCGTATTTTGGTTGTCGATGTACCCAAAGAGCTTCAAATTCAAAGAGCAATGGAAAGGGATGACAATAATGAGCCGCAAATACGAGCTATTATAGATACCCAGTTTTCGCGAGAAGAACGTTTAAAGTGGGCTAATGATATTATTGATAACAGTGAACCACTTGATAGATTACCAAGCAAAGTGAAAACTCTTCACCAAACCTATTTAAAACTGGCTAGTAAAAAAGCTCATGAGTCATAAAAAAAATATAGATTCACCGTTAACGACGTCACCTATAAAAGTGAACTGCCCTACCTGTAAAAAAAGCGTGGCATGGAATGAGCAGTCCAGCTTCCGACCATTTTGCTCCAAACGTTGCCAGCAAATTGATTTTGGTGAATGGGCAACGGAAAGCTTTAGTATTCCCGGCTCACCTGCAGACCCAGAACTTGCATTGAATACAGCAGAAGAAGATCAAGTCCAGCATTAAAAATTTACAGGTATAATATCTCTACCCAACTTCTTTAATTCATCAAGAATTGGGTGGTTGGCTTCAGGAAACTGGTAGCCATTAAGCTGATCAACTGGGACCCAGGCAACAGGCTGCCCTTCATTTCCTATAGCAGAACCTGAAAACTGTGTAACTTCCCAAACATCTAACAATACAGATTTTTCTGGATAATCATGCTGAACTTTCAGGAGAGGCGCGGCATTAAGAACGGATATAGCCAGCTCCTCTTTAAGCTCGCGAGTGAGCGCCTCTAATACACTCTCAGTATTTTCAACCTTTCCGCCAGGAAATTCCCACAACCCACCTTTATGCACATGGTCTGGACGCTTGGCGATAAGAACTTTTTTGCCTGTCTTATCTTCATCTGTGATCACAGCTACAGCCACATGAACAACGTCCACAGAAACTACTTGCCCAGAAAAAACAGTCATATTAACAAGCCATCAGGTTCTGTATTCTGCATTGATTTTCACATAATCATGAGACAAATCAGTAGTCCAAACAGTTTCTATTGCATCGCCACGATTAAGCATAATACGAATACTTAATGCTTCCTGGTCCATAACAGCCTGCCCATCTTCCTCACGATAGCTTACTGCTCGGGCGCCTTTATCTGCGATCAATACTTCATCCAAATAAACTCGAACCTTATCGACATTCAAATCATTGATGCCTGCACGACCAATGGCGGCAAGAATACGACCCCAATTGGGGTCAGAGGCAAACAAGGCTGTTTTGACCAAAGGTGATTCTGCCACCGTATAGGCAACAGCTAACGACTCTTCACTATTTTTACCACCAGAAACCTCCACAGCAACAAACTTAGTTGCACCTTCACCATCCTGAATAATTTGCTGGGCTAGGGAAAGAAATAGCTGGTTTAAGTGTGTTTCAAAAAGCGACTGTTCTGTAATAGATAGCCCGCTGAACTCAAGACCAGAGGCACCTGTTGCAACTAACATTGCACAGTCATTGGTAGAAGTATCACCATCTACTGTAATACGGTTAAAAGAAGCATCTACAGCTTTACTCACTAACTTTTCTAGTAGCGCCTGCTTGATCATCACATCGGTAGCCACATAGGACAACATAGTCGCCATGTTTGGCTTGATCATGCCAGAACCCTTAGTAATACCAGTAATAGTTACTGTTTGGCCTGCCAACTTTAACTGAACACTGGCACCTTTTGGGCGGGTATCCGTCGTCAAAATTCCTGTGGCTGCATCAGTCCAACCTGATTCTGATAATGCAGAATGTGCTGCAGGTAATGCCGCAACAACTTTCTCCACCGGCAAAGGCTCACCAATAACACCTGTAGAAAACGGTAGCACCGCTTCAGTTACTACACCGGCAATTTTAGCTGCTGCATCGCAAGCTGTTTTGGCATCGGCTCTCCCCTGCTCCCCAGTTCCAGCATTAGCATTACCAGTATTTGTGACAAAATAGCGGCTCGCTGCCACATCCATATGTGCCTTGGTCAATTGTACTGGAGCAGCGCAAAAAGCATTTTTTGTAAATACACCAGCAACCGTACTGCCTGCGGCTATTTCCATAACCACCAGATCATTTCGACCAGATGTCTTAATGCCGGCACTTGTTGTACCCAACTTAAAACCTGGAACCGGATGCATTTCTGGAAAATAATCTTTTCCAACCGCCATTTTTATTTCTCTATTGTATTCACTTACTTATGAAAATTCATATGTGGCTATTTAAAACAAACCAAAGCATCACTAACCAAGTTTACCGTGACACTGCTTAAATTTCTTCTCACTGCCACAAGGGCAAGGATCGTTTCTTCCTACTTTTTTACCCGAACGGACAAAGGGTTGGACTGCTGGCTGTACAGGCTGCTTGCTGCCACTGTCATCACCAATAGCCGAAACCTCATCGTGCTTCATTTGTAACTGCTGACGCTGCTGGGCTTCTCGCTGTTGCCTTTCCAGCTCTTCGGCTTCTTCATGACTGCGCACTTCTACCCGACTTAGGAAACGAATAGTTTCAAGCTTGATGTTCTCCAACATTTGCTGGAACAACTCAAAGGATTCCCGCTTATATTCCTGTCTGGGATTTTTTTGAGCATAGGCTCGCAGGCCAATGCCCTGACGCAAATGATCCATATTTGAAAGATGTTCCTTCCAAAGGGTATCAACCACTTGCAACATAACCTGGCGCTCAATAATACGAATATCTGCCCCGATTCTGGCCGATTTCTCTTCATAGGCTTCCGTCATATGTTGCTGAACTCGTTCACGCAAACCTTCTTCGTGTAAACGCTCATCGTCATCCAACCACTGCTGTATCGGCAGCTGCAAGCCAAACTCAGCGGAAAGATAACCCTCTATCCCCGCCACATCCCACTGTTCCACCAAGCTTTTGGGTGGAATGTAAGAACTGATAGAGGTGTCAATTACATCGGCTCTTACATTACTTATGACTTCAGTAATATCCTCTTCAGCCAACAAATCATTGCGCTGTTGATAAACCACCTGGCGTTGGTCATTGGCCACATCATCAAATTCCAACAAGTTTTTACGCATATCAAAGTTACGGCCTTCGACCTTACGCTGAGCCTTTTCAATGGCATTGGTTACCATTCGATGCTCAATAGCCTCACCCTTTTCCATACCCAATGCGCGCATCATGTTTTTCACCCGATCAGAGGCAAACAATCGCATCAAGGGATCTTCAAGAGACAGATAGAAGCGGGAAACGCCAGGATCACCCTGGCGACCAGCACGCCCACGTAACTGGTTATCAATCCGGCGTGACTCATGTCGTTCCGTACACAATATATGGAGGCCACCAGACTCGATAACTTGGTCATGGCGCTTTTGCCACTCACCCTTAATAAGTGCTATTTTTGCTTCAGATGGGTTTTCCAATGCGGCAATTTCGGCCTCCCAATTACCACCCAGTACAATATCCGTTCCCCGACCTGCCATATTTGTGGCAATAGTTACTGTACCGGGCTGCCCCGCCTGGGCAATAATCTGTGCTTCTTTTTCATGGTATTTAGCGTTCAGGACTTGGTGAGGTATTTTTGCCTCATCTAACCGTGCAGACATAATCTCTGAACTTTCAATGGTGGCCGTACCCACCAATACCGGTGCTTTATTCTCGATACAGGATTTAATATCTTCCACCACCGCATCGTATTTCTCATGTGTGGTTAGATAAATCAAATCATTGAGGTCTTGTCTGGCCACCGGCATATTAGTGGGAATCACCACCACTGGCAGCCCGTAAATTTGATGAAACTCGTAGGCTTCAGTATCTGCTGTGCCGGTCATACCCGACAATTTGTCATAAAGACGGAAGTAATTTTGGAATGTGGTAGAAGCCAGGGTCTGGCTCTCACTCTGAATATTAAGGCCTTCTTTTGCCTCGATAGCCTGGTGCAAACCCTCGGACAACCGGCGACCTAACATTGTTCTCCCTGTGTGCTCATCAATCAGTACAACCTGGCCATCCTGCACAATATATTCCACATCATTGTGGAACAAATTGTGTGCCTTCAAAGCTGATTGAACATGATGTAACAAGGAAAGATTAGTGGCGTTATATAAACTATCACCCTCTTGAAGTAAGCCTTCACTTTCAAGCATACCCTCTATTTTATGGTGACCTTCTTCAGTTAACTCTATCTGGCGTGACTTTTCATCAATAATAAAGTCACCCCCCAACTCCTCAGCCTCCTCCGATCCCTCAGAACTTTCCGGCTGAGGCTTCAACATGGGGATTAACGTGTTCATGCGCTGATACAATGCTGAGCTATCTTCTGCTGCACCGGAAATAATTAATGGAGTCCGAGCTTCGTCAATAAGGATGGAATCAACCTCATCAACAATGGCAAAGTTTGAACCACGCTGTGCTTTATCCTCAAGGCGCATCACCATGTTGTCGCGAAGGTAGTCAAAACCAAACTCATTATTGGTGCCGTAGGTAATATCTGCGGCATAGGCACGATGCTTTTCTTCCGGTGATTGCCCGGACAGAATGACATCTGCACGCATACCGAGGAATTCATAAACTGGAGCCATCCACAGGCCATCTCGATTGGCCAAGTATTCATTAACCGTCACAATATGCACGCCATCGCCTGACAGCGCGTTAAGGAAGGCAGGCAAGGTTGCCATTAGGGTTTTACCCTCACCAGTACGCATTTCTGAAATGCGTCCTTCATGTAAGGTAACCCCACCAATAAGCTGAACATCAAAGTGGCGCATACCCAAAGTACGTTTTGCCGCTTCACGAACAGCTGCAAATGCTTCTGGTAATAGCTGATCCAAGGTTTCACCATCACTATAGCGCTGGCGAAACTGTACAGTCTTTTGTTTTAAAGCATCATCCGAGAGAGAAGAAAACTCTTCGTCAAATTCATTAATGCGCTTAACCACTTTCCGCATCCGTTTAATTTCACGATCATTCTTACTGCCAAACAGTTTTGTTAACAATTTCATTTTTTATCCAGATAACTTTTTATTCACAAGTTTTCTATCTACAAGGCTTTTTATCTACAAATTCTTATCCAGAACACTGATCAAAGAGCTTTGTATCGGGATTATATAGCGGACAAAGATTTTCACCCACAAAAGGGGCAAAGGAATGACCAAAAAAAATTAATTATCGGATGGTGCGTCGGATATAACTTGCGGGATCAACGGAACGACCGTTTTTATAGACTTCAAAATGAACATGAGGACCGGTAGAACGACCACTACTGCCCATAAGGCCAATAACTTCGCCTTTTTTGACTGCATCGCCAGCATTGACAAGGTTTTTCTTATTGTGAGCATAACGTGTGATATAGCCTTCGCCATGATCCAGCTCGACCATTTGGCCATAGCCTTGCTTCTCACCAGTCCAGGTCACCACACCAGAGGCAACGGCGATAACATTCGCACCATCTTTTCCGGCAAAATCTACGCCATTATGCCAAGACCTTCGGCCATGAAAAGGATCAGTACGATAACCATAGCGAGATGACATCCAGCCCTTTTGAACGGGTCGGCCAGTAACAGAACTTTGCTGATTTAACTTGCGGTCTACCATAAGAGATTCAAGAATCTCCAACTGGCTTTCCCGACTGGCTAACTGCTTATCCAGCTGCAAATAGAGTTGCTCCAAACCGCCGTGTTCTAGCGGGCCTACTTTCGCCTGCTCTGGCCCACCCAGTGCAGTTTGCTGACTGAAATCAAATTCACCATCATCTAGACTGGCCATATCTGTCAGCCGTTCGCCCAAAGCATCAATACGCACTAAACGAGCCTGCATAGCTGCCAATTTTAGTGTTAGCGCCTCTACTTTTTGTCTTGCTTCTACTCTTCCGGCATCCAATTCAGACTGCTGGTGAGCCAATTCTCGCTTCATCAGCTCAATAGAGCTGACCAGATCAGAATCTCCATCAAACTGCATGCCCAATAAAACACCGCCACAAATGGGCAAACCCAACAAACAAACAGACAACAGCACCTTGGCCCAATTATTGAGCGTTACAGAACGGGATTTACCGTCACGGTTGCTGATAAAGATAATATTCATATTGTTTAGTTTAGGTTTTCTGTCTCTTTTTTGTAATTTTAGGCTTCTAATTTACTTTCGGCCCACGACTCAGTGGCTACTATACCGTAAGCAAAGGTTTCATATATGAGATCGGCGCCTCATCTTCGTCATTTTCAAAGGTTACCACTTCCCACGCATCTTTCTGGGCAATTAGCTCTCTAAGTAACGCATTATTTAGGCCATGGCCAGATTTGTGACCCACAAATTCACCAATAAGGCTGTTCCCTAACAAATACAAATCACCAATGGCATCCAGAATTTTGTGCTTAACAAATTCATCTTCATAGCGCAGACCGTCTTCGTTCAGCACCTGATATTCATCAACCACGATGGCATTATCCATACTACCGCCACGAGCCAACCCTTTTGACCTCAGATATTCAATTTCGTGCATAAAACCAAAAGTACGAGCACGGCTGACTTCTTTAACGAATGATGTGCTACAAAAATCGACTTCCGCCTTCAAAGTGCGATTGTGGAAAGCTGGATGATCAAAATCAATGGAGAAGCTCACTTTAAAACCATCGAATGGTTTAAAGGAGGCTACCTTATCACCATCAGTCACAGTGACAGGGCGCTTAATGCGAATAAACTGCTTGGGTTCTTCCTGCTCTTTGATACCAGCAGACTGCAATAGGAAAACAAAAGGCCCAGCACTGCCATCCATAATGGGAACTTCAGGTGCAGTCACATCAATAAT
>Ga0209345_10005815_pt1 | contig 11330 bp, 8 predicted proteins | sample Cruoilmetagenom7_FD_187294 | JGI IMG/M metagenome (GOLD analysis project Ga0209345, IMG submission 187294) | Oil polluted marine microbial communities from Coal Oil Point, Santa Barbara, California, USA - Sample 7 (SPAdes) (version 2) | ecosystem: Environmental > Aquatic > Marine > Oil seeps ...
TCAAGGCCAGCCTGTTCGACGATCCCGACGCTCTAAAGCAACTGGCCGGGCGCTTCAGGTATTCGCAGAAATTCTGGCAAGTCGATCCGTGGGCCAACCGCGCCGCTGGTGCACACAGCAAACTGCACAGCCATCTTGCAGAAGTCCGGCCCTTACGCCTGGAGAACGCATGATGATTGGAAAGTGGCTTGATATCGGACCCGTCAACCAGATCGAACCTGGAACGGCGCGCACACTTCCGGTCAACGGGGGCGAAGAGATCGCCGTCTTCCGCACCATGAACGGTGAGTGCTATGCTCTGGTCAACAAGTGCCCGCACAAACAGGGGCCTTTGAGCCAGGGTATCGTTCATGGTGCGGTGGTCACCTGTCCGCTGCACAACTGGAATATCTCGCTCAAGACCGGAGAGGCACTCGGCGACGACAAGGGCTGCGTTCCGACTATCGCAATGAAGGTAGATGCCGGGCGCATGTTTGTCCTGCGCGAGGCCGTACTGGGTGCGGCACCGGCCACGGACGCGGTCTGAACCGATGAATGCTATTCGCACTACCTGTCCGTACTGCGGCGTTGGATGTGGGATTTCCGCTCAGGTCAATGGCGCACGCACTGTCAGCATCATGGGCGACAAGGACCACCCAGCCAATCGCGGCAATCTGTGCTCCAAGGGTACGCACCTTGGCGAAACAGTGACGCTGGAAGGACGTCTGCTCCATCCCGAGATGGGCGGCGAGCCGGTTAGCTGGGACCGGGCGCTTGATGAGGCTGCGGGCCGAATGCAGGCCTGCATTGAGGATCATGGACCGGATAGCGTTGCCTTTTACGTTTCCGGCCAGCTCCTTACAGAGGACTATTACGTTGCCAACAAGCTGATGAAAGGCTTCATCGGCAGCGGCAATATCGATACCAACAGCCGCCTGTGCATGGCCTCCGCAGTTGCCGCTCAAAACCGCGCTTTCGGCGAGGATGTGGTGCCTTGCTCATACGAAGACTTGGATAGCGCTGACCTGATCGTGCTGATCGGATCGAACACTGCCTGGTGCCATCCGGTGATCTGGCAGCGGATCGAGCGGACGCGCAAGCGGCGCGGTACAAAGCTTGTGGTTATCGATCCTCGCCGCACCGAAACAGCCGAACAGGCCGATTTGCATGTCCCGGTCGCTCCGGACGGCGACATCGCGCTGCTCAATGCCCTACTTGCCGAATTGCGTACGCGCGGTCTGGTGGACGATGCCTATATAGCGCGCCACGTCGAAACGCCGGAAAAGTTCTGGGAGACCGTTGGCGCCTGCGATTCGGGCGTTCCCGATGATATTTTTGCTGCGCTTGTCGATCTCGTGGCCGCGCACCCGCGCATGGTGACTTTGTTCAGTCAAGGTGCGAACCAATCCACCTGCGGCACCGACAAGGGCAACGCGATCATCAATCTCCACCTCGCCACCGGGCGGATCAATCGCATCGGTGCCGGGCCATTCTCGATCACGGGCCAGCCCAACGCAATGGGCGGCCGCGAGGTTGGCGGGTTGGCTACCATGCTAAGCTGCCATCTTGGCTTTTCGGATAAGGAACAGGCCGACGTCGCAGAGTTCTGGCATGCGCCCAATCTGTGCACCGGTCCCGGCCTCAAGGCGGTGGACCTGTTTCGCGCGGTGCACGATGGCCGTGTGAAGTTCCTCTGGGTCATGGCGACCAATCCAGCCGTTTCGCTCCCTGATGCCGGATTTGTGCGCGAAGCGCTTGCCCGTTGTCCGACTGTCGTCGTTTCAGACATGTTCGCCGATACCGACACCGCAAGTTACGCCGACATTGTTCTGCCCGCGCTTGGCTGGGGCGAGAAAGACGGGACCACTACCAATTCAGAGCGCGTCGTCAGCCGCCAGCGCGCCTTGTTTTCCGCTCCGGGCGAAGCGCGCGCGGACTGGCAGATCCTGTGCGACTTTGCCGCACGGATCGGTCATGGCGATGCCTTTGCCTATGGCAAACCGGCAGAAATCTTTCGCGAATACGCGGCTATGACCGCGCTCTCCGGGCGCCACGGCAAGATGCTTGATCTTACCGACAAGGCTGAACTGAGCGACTCAGACTACGCGGAAATGAAGCCGTTTCAATGGGGCGGTGCGCGCCCGATGGCCGATCGCTTTCCAACGCCTTGCGGGCGGGCGCGGCTTGTCACCCTATCGCCGCCGGTTCAGGCTGACGCCGAGTGCGACCCGCGTTTCCCGTTGCGCCTTGGCACCGGGCGCTACCGCGATCAGTGGCATACGATGACGCGGACTGGCCTCTCTCCCCGGCTATCGATCCACCGCCGTGAGCCACTGCTCGAAATCACCCCGCAGGACGCCGCGCGGCATGGCCTGCGGGAAGGCGGTCTCGCCCGCGTCAATACGCTGCAGGGGAGCGCGATATTCCGCGTCTGCTTCAATACCGGGCAGCGCCCCGGGGAAATTTTTGTGCCAATGCATTGGACAGATGCAATGTCCGGCGAAGGCCGGGCCAACCGCCTGACAGGCCAGGCGACCGATCCGCATTCCGGTCAACCAGGGTTCAAGGACACACCCGCGCGCGTCGTCCCGATCGAGCCGGAATGGCGTGGTTTTCTCGTGACCCGCACGATGCCGCAACTCGACGGCCTGCTGTGGTGGAGTCGTTCGCGCATTTCCTGCGGCTGGCTCTGTGAGCTGGCTGGCGACGGCACAATCGATGCCGATGCGCTGCTTGCGCCCGGAGACCGTCTTGAAGCTGTAGATGCTGAGCACGGCATGCGGCGTATCGCCATACGTGAAGAGGACGGCGCTATTGCCGCGCTACTTTATCTGACGCGGGGCGGCGAATTGCCTCCGCGTGACTGGGCCGCGCAGCAACTGGGCCAGGTTGATGCGCTGGCAAGCGAATTGCTTGCCGGTCGCCCGGCAACGCCTTTGCCCGATTGCGGCCCGGTGGTGTGCGTATGCCACGGCACAGGCGAAAACGAGATCATCGCAGCAGCTTGCAGCGGGGCTGCCACAGTCGAAACCATCGGCTCTGCAACCGCCGCGGGCACCAATTGCGGCAGTTGCCGTCCCGTCATCGCCCGGTTGCTGGAAACGGCGCTTACATCGCAAAGGCAGGCGGCAGAATGACGGACTTTCCTCAAGGTACGGTATGGCTGGTCGGTGCCGGACCGGGCGATCCAGACTTACTAACCCTCAAGGCTGAGCGCCTTATCCGTTCCGGCACTTTGATTTTTCATGATGCGCTGGTGGGGCCCGACGTGCTCAGCCTGGCATCGCCGGACGCGCAGCTGGTCTATGTCGGTAAACGCTCAGGTCGGCATTCGCAGGACCAGGAAGCTATTGATCAGATGATCGTTGCCGCCGCGCTGGAAGGTGAGCGCGTTGTTCGGCTCAAAGGCGGTGATCCGGCGATTTTCGGCCGTGCGACCGAAGAACTGGAGGCTTGCCGCGTGGCTGGTATCCAGGTCTCCATCTGTCCGGGCATAACCGCCGCCAGTGCTGCTGCTGCCAGCCTCGGCGCGTCGCTAACCTTGCGAGGCCATGCCCGTAAGCTGATCTTCTTGACCGCTCATGCCCGCGCGGGCGAGATGCTCGACCTTGACTGGCACACCTTGGCAGACCCGGAAGCGACGCTTGCCATCTATATGGGCAAGGCCGCCGCGTGTGATCTGTCCCAACAGCTCATCGCCGCCGGGCTTTCCGGCGACACACCAGTCGCAATGGTGGAAAATGCAAGCCTGCCAGACGAGCGCGTATTTCACAGTCGGCTCGATCTGCTCGGCCTGGCCAGCAAGTTGGCCTTAGGCCACGGACCGGCGCTACTGCTGATCGGCAAGGCAATGGCCATAGCCGCGCCAGCGAGCTTAGAGCCAAGTCCAGCGAGATCAGTCCACTCGATCGAATGAGCTTGCCCCTGCCTGACGATTCGCCTGAATGACTTACAATGGACCATGAATTGACGCGGCAATCCGGTTAATCGACAGCGCCGAAAATTTGCCATTCATGCAATGTGCCTTAAGGGGCCGCCATGTTTGCTCCTACCAAACCGCGTTTCCTGCATTTCGCATTCACGTCAGCTGCCTGCATTATCATTCCGGGCATGGCTTCGGCACAAGACGCCGAACCTCGTTCGCCAATTATCGTCACTGGCGAAGGTTTGAAAGAAACGCCTGCCACGCCAGCATACGGCGCTATCGCGCTGGACAGAGAGCAAGTGACATCAAGCGCGTCCGGACGGATCGAGGACGTATTGACCGCGGTTGCAGGGTTCCAGCAATTCCGTCGCTCGGACAGCCGCTCATCGAACCCATCGGCCCAAGGCGTAACGCTGCGCGCGCTTGGCGGCAACGCGACCAGCCGGGCCCTCCTCCTTCTTGATGGCGTGCCAGTTTCCCACCCCTTCTTCGGCTATGTCCCGCTTAGCGCAATCGCGCCCGGGCGCTTGGCCGGAGTGCGCGTTACGCGTGGCGGCGGAGCCGGTGCATTCGGCTCTGGAGCCGTTGCCGGCACAATCGAACTGACCAGCGCAGATGCGAACACGCTTGGCCTTGTCAGCGGCTTTGCCCTTGTGAATGATCGCGGTGAGACCGAATTGTCCGCCATAGCCGCACCCAGGCTTGGCAGCGGCTATGGCGTGGCAAGCGTGCAATGGGACCGGGGCGAGGGTTTTTTCACAACGCCTGCAGCAGACCGGGTTCCGGCAAGCGCCCGTGCAAAGTTTGACAGTTGGTCCACGTCACTGCGAGCCGTAGCGCCGCTAACTGACACAATCGAATTACAAGCCAGCGGGCTGCTTTTTGATGACAAGCGAACCCTGCGTTTTGACGGTGCGGAATCCTCGTCGAGCGGTCAGGATGCGAGCATTCGGCTTGTCGGGCGAGGCGGCTGGCAATTCGATGCGCTGGCTTATGTGCAGGCGCGCAATTCTTCCAATGTCGTCATCAGCTCGAGCCGCTTCGTGCGCGTTCTTGACCAACGTGACACGCCTTCGACGGGCTTGGGCGGCAAGTTTGAACTGCGTCCTCCAGTAGGAGAAGACAATGCCTTACGGATTGGGGCGGACCTGCGAATTTCAGACGGCACGCTCTTTGAAGACCCTTACAGCGCGTTTACCGGTGCACGCCGGTCAACCCGCACGGCAGGCGGACGCAACAGCGATGTCGGTCTGTTTGCCGAGCATGACCTGAGCCTTGGCCCGGTCATCTTCACTGCCGGAGCGCGCGCGGATCGCTGGAGTCTGCGCAATGGATTTTACCGTGAGGTAGATGCGGACGGAAATGTCATTTCAGACGATCGCTTTGCCAATCGCTCAGGCTGGGACGCGTCGTTTCGCGGCGGCGCGGTGTGGCATGCCGGTGGCGGGCTGGCATTGCGCGCGGCGGCATATAGCGGCCTGCGCCTGCCAACTCTGAATGAGCTATACCGGCCGTTTGTCATCTTTCCCGTTGTGACGCAGGCAAACGCTGCGCTCGAAAACGAAAAGCTGCGCGGCTTTGAAATTGGCGTTGACTATGCGCTGGGCGACGTGGTCTCTTTTTCCATCACGGCCTTTGACAACAAGCTGAAAAACGCCGTCGCCAACGTCACGCTCTCCAATAATCTGCGCCAGCGCCGCAATCTGGATGCGATCGAAGCCCAGGGCCTGGAATTGGGCACTTCGCTGCGGTTTGGCACTGTATCGTTCAGCGGGTCTTTGGCGCTAACCGACGCGAAAGTGCAAGGCAGCGGCGCATCCGCTGTCCTGGATGGCAGGCGCCCCTCTCACGTACCCAGGATCGCTGCCAGCGGCACACTTTCCTGGCTTCCCGGTAAAGGTTGGCACCTGGCCGCGACGCTGCGGCACACCGGCAAGGAATTCGAAGATGACCTTGAGACATTTGTCCTGCCATCCACGACCACGCTTGGCGCTTACGCAGCAATCCCGGTCTCCAGCTTGTTCAGCATTGTCCTGCGCGGCGAGAACCTGACAGGCCAGCGGATCGTCACGCGCAATCAGGCTGGCTCAATGGATCTGGGTGTGCCGCGCACAGTCTGGGCTGGTATCAAGCTGCGGATCGGCCGCTAGACTTTGCAATGATCGCGGCGCTATCACTGGCATCATGCCACGCCTCACAGTCAATAACCGCCCGGTCGAATTCAAGATGGCCCCTGAAACGCCGCTGCTGTGGGCGCTGCGCGATGCGGCCAATCTGACAGGCACCAAATATGGCTGCGGCGTTGGCGATTGCGGGGCCTGCATGGTCCAGATCGATGGCGAAGCGCTGCGATCGTGCCTGATCACGCTAGCCGAAGCCGAAGGACGCTTTGTGACAACGATCGAGGGGCTCTCTCCCGACCGATCACACCCCGTGCAACAGGCGCTGGTGGCCGAACAGGCAATCCAGTGCGGCTTTTGCACTCCCGGAATAGCAATCAGCGTAGCATCCCTGCTTCAGCGTAACGCCAATCCCAGCGCGGACGAGATCAAGGCCGCGATCCCGAACCTGTGCCGCTGCGGCGTCTATCCCCGGCTGGTCCGCGCAATTGAGCGCGCAGCAAAAGTGATCCGCCGCGAAGAGACGATCAGCGCTGCACCCTCACCGGGCATCACACCCGAGGACGCAGCCGAAGCCGTCCCCGCGATGCGATCTAAATAGCCTTCGGGCCCGGCCAATCGGCTCGCTCAGAATTGGGCCCGGACGCTGAAGCTTGCGCCAAGCGGCGCTGCTGGCTGGATATTGTTGTCCCCGTGAGCGCTTGCATAATAGTCTTCGTCGAACAGGTTGTTCACATTGAGCTGGAAAGAAACGGCGTCGTTCAAGGTGAAGTAAGCCGCAGCATCGACACGGGTGTAGGACGGCAGGACCACGGCGTTGCTGAAGGATGCAAATTGCCGTGATGCATGGACGATGCCTCCGCCGATTCCCAACCGATCGTTGAAATCGTAGCGTGTCCAGGCCGCGATATGGTGTTTGGGCACTTGCTGGAGCCGGGTTCCAGACGGGGCACTGCTGGTTTGCGAACGTATCTTGCCGTCAAGATACGTGTAGCCAAGATTGGCGTGCCAGTTGCTGGTGATGTTGCCTGCAAGCTGGACTTCGACACCTTTCGTCCGGCTTTTTCCTGTCAGAACTGTCAATCCCGATCCTGATGGATCGGGCGCAGCCGTGTTTGAGCGATCAAGCTGGAATACTGCGGCGCTGAACAACAAATCAGGCTGCGGCGCCCACTTTATACCTGCTTCGATGTTCTCGAATTTTTCAGGTGTAAACGTCGCTTTTGTCGGGCTGAGAATCAAGAATTGGTCGCCAGCCTGCGGGAGGAAGCTCTCAGTATAGCTGGCATAGATTGACAGGTTTTCCAGCGGCTTTGCTACAACGCCCAGCCGCGGGCTCCATTTCTTGTCCTTTCGCGATGCCGGGACTGCGCCCAGAATATCGACGGTTTCAAGGTCAAAACTTTCATAGCGGATACCGGCGATAAGCTGAAAGAACTCTCCGATTTCCAACTGATCCTGCAGATAGGCTGAAAAGACGTTCAGCTTGGAATCTCTGCTTCGCACCAACGGAGTAAGCGCAATCGAGGGCAGGCTCAGCCTACGCTCCAAGGGAACGGTCACCCGGCTTGCAGGGCCTGCGGCAGTTGCGAATTCAACGTTCTGCCTTGCGTTTTGTGTATCCTGCCGCGAAATCTCGAAACCGGCGAGGAGCGTGTGGCCCAAGATGCCGGTCTTACCTTGCCAGACCAGGTTCCCCTGGCCGATAAAGTTCTCACGGCTAGTCGTATCTCGATAGCCTGAAAGTTCAACCGTACTGCCATCTGTGCTGCGCGGAACCAGATTGGCATAGGCCTTGTCATAGTTGGCATACTGGCCAGTCAGATTGGCATTCAGAGATTCCGAGAATGCGTGATCGAGGCGCACTCTTGCGATATGCACTTTCGATCGCGCGTGATTGAAATCAGGATCGCCAAACAGCGTCTTGTCAAAATTGTCGAGCGGCAGGCCATTTAGCGAAGGCACCCCCCGGTCAGTCAGGCGTTTGTCGTCATCGTAGGAATAGCCGACCACCAACCGCGTCTGCTCGGAAAAATGTGTGGAGAATGTCGGCGCAATGCCGAAAAAGCGGCCCTCGTAGAAATCCCGGTGGTTGTCGAATTCCTCATACGTTGCATTCAGCCGAGCAGCCGAGTTGTCACCGACCGGCTGATTGACGTCAGCGGAAAGCGAGAAATCACCAAACGTGCCAACAGACGCGCTGCCCCCACTGAACGCGTCAAACCGGTCAGCGGTCTTGCTCACCCGATTGATGACACCGCCCCCGCCGCCACGGCCAAACGTCAGGGCATTGGACCCTTTGAGCACTTCGACTTTTTCGACATTGTAGAGCGAGCGATAATATTGTGCATCATCGCGAAGCCCATCAAGGAAGAAGTCTGCAGAGGTTTCCTGACCGCGGATGAACACTTCATCGCGGTGCCCTTCGCCCGATTCCATCGATATGCCTGCAACGAATCGCAGCGCATCACCAAGCTGGCGCACAGCCTGATCATTCAGTTGGTCACGCGTGACAACCGCGACTGCTTGCGGTGTATCGATCAGCGGAGTGGGAGTCTTGGTTGAGCTGGAACCGTCCTCAACGACATATCCCGAAGCGCGCCCGACCACTATAATATCGGATGGCGCATACGACCTGTCTTTATCGACCTCTGATTCAGCGGCAAGAACTGGCGTCACTCCGGAAAAAAGCATGAACGATACCCCAGCCAGCAAAGCGCTGACCGACACGTGTGTTGACCGCATTGCAATCCCTTTATGCGAATGATTATCAATTTCACCTGTGCCGCTAATGCGAATCGATCACATTGACAAGAGTCAATTTGCCGAATTTTTTTATCCAGCTTATGCAGTCGTGAAATCCACTGACACGAATCCCGGAGAAGACACCGATGAAAGCAACCATCTGGCACAACCCGAAATGCGGAACCTCGCGCAAGACGCTCGCGGTACTTGAGGAATCACCCGATATTGATGTGACAGTTATCGAATACCTGAAAAGCCCGCCGACCGCCGACAAGCTTGCCCAAATCTACAAGGATGCGGGAATCACACCGCAGGAAGGTTTGCGAATCAGGGGCACCGATGCAGAGGAACGCGACCTTCCTTCTGCAGACGACGCAGCCGTGCTTACCGCAATGGCTAATGAGCCTGCATTGATTGAACGCCCACTTGTCGAAACCGATAAAGGCGCGCGACTCTGCCGCCCGCTGGACAAAGTCCACGAGATTCTCTGACGCGATTCTATACTCAACCGATGTCGGGTTGCTTGCAATACACGCATTTTTCTGCGAACCCGGCCCATATAGAAACCAGATCGTTCAACGACGCGGGGACCTTCTCCAGCATGACCAGCACAGAGCTCGCCCGAGAGGCGTTGCCACAACGTATCAAACGCAAGATCAAGCAGTTAATTGGCCCCAGGGGCGTCTTTTTCGAAGGATTTCTCAAAGATCCGGTCATGGTAGGCGCGATCCTCCCGTCGTCGCGCTTTACGATCGAGCGAATGCTCAGCCGTGTCGACTGGGATGAATGCAAGGTATTTGTCGAATACGGCCCTGGTGTCGGCACGTTCTGCCAGCCGGTGCTGGAAAAGTTGCGCCGCGATGCCATTCTTATAGTTATTGACACCAATCCGCATTTTATCAGCTACCTACGCAGCACGATCAACGACAGCCGCTTCAATGCAGTGCATGGGTCGGCAACCGACGTAGAAGAAATTGTCCGCGCCCATGGCCACGACAAGGCTGACTATGTTCTGTCGGGCTTGCCATTCTCAACACTGCCGGACGGCGTTGGCCCCACTATCGCAGAGGCAACCCACAAAGTCTTGCGACCGGGCGGTGCATTTCTCGTCTATCAGTACTCGGCCAAGGCTGGCGATTACATGACGCGTCATTTCAAACATATCGACAAGGAGTTCGAGCCGCGCAATTTGCCGCCTTGCCGGCTATTCTGGGGCTGGAAGGACGAAGACGGACACTGAGTCCGACCACCTGATCGAAAGATGGCTCGCTCGCGCTTCTTGACCCATCCTTATTCAAAAGTCTGACCGATAGTCATGGACGATTCGCCTGCCAGTTGACGGTGGATCGCGGCAATAATTGCGACAAAGTAGAGCGCCATGAATGCGTTAAGCGCAGAAGATACCACTGCGCCTACGACCTGGCCCACCTCCGATCCCGCCAGCAGCGACAGAACGATGCCGATGATCGCCGTCGCGATCAGGATGACGACCAGAAATGCCAACCCGACAAGCAGATAGAACAGCGCAATGCGCACGCTGTTGCCAGAGGTCAGCTGCCATGATCTCTTCAATGCCTGGAACGGATTGCGCTCACCTTCTATCACGATGACCGGAGCAACTAGTGAGGTCTTGATTGCGACGTAGGCGATAATGGCCACCGCACCGACAATTCCAATAGCGGCGATAGCGACAACGCCCGAAGCACCAGTGATAGCAAGCAAAGCGCCGCCGACAATGCCGATGGCGATGCCGAGAAGAATTTGCGCCAGAAGGTAGGGGACAATGCCCTTGATACCCAGCTTGAGCGCCTCTCCCACCGTCGGCCGCGTCCGGTCTGTAAGCAATGTCAGGAGACCCAGCGTGCCAACAGCCTGGAACAGCACCATCGGAAGCGCGACGGGCAGGATCGAAGCATAATATTCTCCGACCACTGCCATCATCTGCTCTTGGCTCAGGTTCGCTGCCGGATCGGGCTGTGGAAACAGCAGCGCAATGGCCAGACCCGGCAACAGGAAGAACACACCAGCAAGCGCCAGAACCACCTCGCGATTCGTGGAAATGGCCGCAGACGCCTGTTTCCAGGCAAGGTTACTGTCAAATTTCATCGTCGGCTCCTGCTGCAAGGCCCCTTGATAACCGCACCGAATGCCGCCACGCAACGCGCATGACGCTGGATGACGATATCGAACTGCGCATTTCCGAAGCCCAGGTGCCTTATCGCGAGGCACTCGAGGCAATGACCATGCGCAATGCGGCCATTGCCGACAAAAGCGCGTCCGAGCTTGTGTGGCTGCTTGAACATCCACCGGTCTATACAGCCGGCACCAGCGCTGCGGCGGCTGAACTTCTCGATCCGCGCTTCGAGGTAGTAAAGGCAGGGCGCGGAGGCCGATATACCTATCACGGCCCCGGACAACGCGTCGGCTACGTCCTGCTGGACCTTGGCCGCAGAGTGCGAAACGTGCGCGGATATGTTCACGCGCTGGAAGGCTGGGTGATCGCGACGCTTGCCGATTTTGGAGTCGAAGCATTCCGCAGCGAGGGCCGGATCGGCATCTGG
>Ga0209345_10005816_pt1 | contig 11330 bp, 6 predicted proteins | sample Cruoilmetagenom7_FD_187294 | JGI IMG/M metagenome (GOLD analysis project Ga0209345, IMG submission 187294) | Oil polluted marine microbial communities from Coal Oil Point, Santa Barbara, California, USA - Sample 7 (SPAdes) (version 2) | ecosystem: Environmental > Aquatic > Marine > Oil seeps ...
AAGCTCTTCCGCATCTGGAAACTCGGTAATACTGGTATCGGAAATGAACAGGGTTTGGCTTTTATTGACGACGATGGAAACACCCATCGTGCGGCGCTCTTTAGTGAATTTCAAGACACGGCGCACATCGCGCAAAGCAATGTCATAGGTACGTGTTACCCCCGTCACCATACCGTCTGCCAGTCCAAAGTTTAGCAATAATGCCGAAAATACATTGCGATCATTATTGACCATACGCTGCACATCCCGGCGCAGGAACCCCCGGCGCTGCAAACGCTTGTACAGATATTCTGCAAATTCCGCATTTCGGTCAAATAGGCGCGCGTTCAGAATTTCCAAGCTGCCATCGTCTTCTATCCCGAGCACTTGCATATTGCCTTTGATCGGTTTTTCCCGGCCAATGAGAATAGCTTTGCCCATGCCGCGTTGCTGGAAGGATTGTGCGGCGCGAATTACGGCAGGCTCCTCACCCTCTGCAAATACAATCGTTCGCGGATTGTCGACAACGGTTGCGCTAATACCCTGCAAGAGCGCCGCCGTCGGGTCTTGGCGTTGTGCCAGAGATTTCTCATAGGCTTCCATGTCCTCGATCGGTTTACGCGCAACGCCTGTGTCCATTGCGGCTTGCGCTACGGCTGGCGGAATGCGCGAAATAAGGCGCGGATCAAATGTCGCGGGGATGATATAGTCGGGGCCATATTTTGGGCGATTGCCGTGATAGGCAGCGGCGACTTCTTCGGGGACATCTTCGCGAGCAAGCTCGGCTACGGCTTTGGCGCAGGCCAGCTTCATTTCCTCGTTCACATTACGAGCGCGCACATCTAGCGCCCCTCGGAATATGTACGGGAAGCCGAGTACATTATTAACCTGATTGGGGTAATCGCTGCGTCCGGTCGCAATAATCGCATCGGAACGCACTTCTTTAATCTCTTCTGGCGTTATTTCTGGCGTCGGATTAGCCATAACAAAAATGATTGGGTTAGGTGCCATATCAGCAACCATTTCTTTGGTCATAGCGCCGGGTGCCGACAATCCCAAAAACACATCTGCGCCCTTTATCGCTTCTTCCTTTGTACGAATATTCGTATCAATCGCATGGGGTGCTTTCCACTGGTCCACATCATCTCGTCCTTGATAGATTACCCCATTCCTATCCAGAGCAATCGCATTTTCGTCTTTCACGCCTAAATTCTTTATCAAGGACAGAACCGATATACCCGCAGCCCCTGCCCCGGACAAAACAACCTTGATATCTTCGAATTTTCTTCCGGTTAATTGACAAGCATTGATCAATCCCGCCGTCGCGATAATCGCCGTTCCGTGTTGATCATCGTGGAATACGGGAATGTCCAGTTTATCACGCAAAGTTTGCTCAATCACATAGCATTCCGGCGAGCCGATATCTTCCAGATTAATGCCGCCAAATGTATTGCCGAAGCGTTTGACGCATTCGATGAAAGCTTCGGGGTCTTCTTCCTCGACCTCGATATCAAAGCTATCGATATCGGCAAAGCGTTTGAACAACACCGATTTGCCCTCCATGACGGGCTTGGATGCCATTGCGCCCAGATTGCCCATACCGAGGATGGCCGTACCATTGGAAATTACGGCAACCATATTGCCTTTGGAGGTATAATCGTAAACGCTGTCCGGATCGTCGGCGATTGCCTGCACCGGAACCGCAACGCCCGGTGAATAGGCCAAGGATAAATCCCGCTGGGTCGCCATGGGCTTGGTCGGCTGCATTGACAATTTGCCGGGGGTTGGCTTGGCATGGAAATCCAGTGCCTGTTTGTCTGTGATGTATTTACTCGAAGAATCCTGTGACATGCTCGCCCTTTATTGTGCTCGTTATGGTTTTGCGCAGTTTAAACAGTGTTCCTATAGATGTTTTGCCCATTTGGATAGACAAGAACGGGCATAGGCGGTCAACAAATTTGGAGATAGAGATGATGAATATTTGTGCAAATAAGCCAAAATCTGCATATATATTCAGCGTTGTGTTCAAAAACGCACAATCAATGAACAAAAAGTTAAATACATCTAGCTTCAAAAGCGCAATCCCCTAATTTCACGCGCGTACATCACGCTTAGAATCAGGGTAAGTAGAATCATGAAAAAAATCGAAGCCATTATCAAACCTTTCAAGCTCGACGAGGTCAAAGAAGCGCTGCAAGATCTGGGCATTCAAGGCATGACCGTGATCGAAGCCAAAGGTTTTGGCCGCCAGAAAGGCCACACAGAGCTTTACCGCGGCGCAGAATATGTTGTCGATTTTTTGCCCAAAATAAAGATCGAACTTGTGTTAGCTGACGGCATGGTTGAGCAAGCGCTCGAAGCCATTCAACAAGCCGCCAAAACCGGAAAAATCGGTGACGGCAAGATATTCGTTAGCGCCGTGGAAACCGCCGTGCGCATTCGCACCGGAGAAACCGGCGACCAAGCGCTTTAATACAAACTTCCAATCCAAACTTTCTAATCCAAACTTTCAACACTAAACCCAAAACGAGGAAAATATGTCAGACAAAATTTTAAAAAGAATCAAGGACGAAAACATCGGTTATGTCGATCTGCGATTCACCGATAATCGCGGCACTATGCATCATGTAACTTTTGATGCCAGCATGGTCGATGCCGACTTGTTTGAAGATGGAACTATGTTTGATGGTTCATCTATTGATGGCTGGAAGAGCATTGATACTAGCGACATGGTTTTATTACCCGATCCAGAAACGGCGGACATTGACCCTTTCTATCAGCAAGATACTTTGACTATGTTCTGCGACGTTTTAGAGCCTGACACAGGCGAGGCTTATAACCGTGACCCACGTAGCACAGCCAAAGCTGCCGAAACTTATATCAAATCTGCTGGTGTAGGTGACAAAGTTTATTTTGGCCCTGAAGCTGAATTTTTTGTATTTGATGATGTGCGTTGGGACACCGCGCAAAACCAAACCAGTTATTCTTTGGATTGCGTTGACGCACCCTATAATTCTAACACCAAATACCAAGGTGGTAATATGGGTCACCGTCCGGGACCAAAGGGCGGCTATTTCCCAGTTCCACCAGTAGACCATGACCAGGACATGCGCACAGAGATGCTCGCAGTCATGACAGAGCTTGGTCTAGAACCTGAAAAGCACCATCACGAAGTCGCGCCGTCCCAACACGAACTCGGTATGAAATTCTCCACCCTGCTCACTATGGGTGACCGGATGCAGCTTTATAAATACATTGTCAAAAATGTTGCTCATGCTTACGGTAAAACCGCGACATTCATGCCCAAGCCAATTCACAATGATAATGGTACCGGCATGCATGTTCACCAATCTATCTGGAAAGATGGCAAGCCTTTATTTGCAGGCGACGAATATGCGGGTCTGTCGAAATCTTGCCTGTATTATATCGGCGGCGTTATTAAACATGCCAAAGCCATCAATGCTTTCGCCAATGCGTCTACCAATTCTTACAAGCGCTTAGTACCTGGCTTCGAAGCTCCGGTTATGTTGGCCTATTCTGCCCGTAACCGCTCTGCGTCTGTACGTATTCCGTGGTGTGCATCCCCGAATGGTAAACGCCTAGAAGTCCGCTTCCCGGACCCGGCTGGTAACCCGTACCTCACATATACGGCTTTGCTTATGGCTGGCCTTGACGGTATCAAAAACAAAATCCACCCCGGCGACCCAATGGACAAAGACCTATACGACCTACCGCCGCAAGAAGCTGCAAACATCCCACAGGTTTGTGGTTCATTACGCGAAGCCTTGGAAAATCTCGACTCTGATCGCGACTTCCTAAAAGCCGGCGGCGTATTCGACGACGACCAAATCGACGCCTATATTGAGCTTAAAATGGAAGAAGTGCACCGCCTAGCCATGCACCCTCACCCGGTTGAGTTCGATATGTATTATAGCTGTTAACAGCTAAGAATTTTGGGCGGCTCTTTATGAGTCGCCCCATAACTTGTTTTACTCAATATCAAAATTAACAATACAGCCTTTATTTAGTATTATAAAACTTTGCCACACCTTGCGTTCCAAAACCAAAAAACCACATGCTATGAGGTTTAAATCCAATATCTACTTCATAGGATACGTCACCAATATCAAAATTAAGCGCTTGTTTTGTGATACTGACTTCAAACGGAATTACGCCATTAGTGCCTGTCACTTCAATTTCCGCACCGCTATCCGCGACAACATTTTCTAAGTCCTCGATCTTGACCCAATTGGCTTTGAACACTCCGGTTTGGGGTACGCAAACAATTCCTATGGCCATTGATCTTGATTCGTCGATATTGATTATCTCCATGCGAAAGCCAGACGCCCATTTTGCATCTTTACGGCAATCATCTATGTGTACGTCACCTCTGACTTTTTCGCCCGCAAACAATTTGCGTTCGATAGTGTCATCATCGCGGTCAATATATCCGGCTGCTGCATTAAATTCAAAAATATGGAAAGGCGTTTCTGCGGCACATGCAGTTGATACAATCGATATGAACAAAAATAATGCAAGTAACTTTTTCATACCTTGTAATTGCAATAAAACCGTTTCCGTTCAAGGCAATAATTTACTCGCCTATCCCTCCCCAATCTGCGCCGCTAGACTTGCGGCCATGAATTGGTCTAGGTCGCCGTCTAGGACGCCGTTTATGTCTGAGGTTTCTACGCCCGTCCTCAAGTCTTTTATCATCTGATAGGGCTGTAAGACGTAGGAGCGGATTTGACGACCCCAGCCGATTTCCGACTTGCTGTCGGCAGTTTCTTGGGCTTCGGCTTCGCGTTTTTGCATTTCGGCTTCGTACAAACGTGCACGCAGCATATCCCATGCACGGGAGCGGTTTTTGTGTTGAGAGCGGTCGTTTTGGCACTGCACGACTATGCCGCTGGGCTCGTGGGTAATACGCACGGCGCTATCGGTTTTATTGATATGCTGCCCGCCTGCACCGGACGCACGGTAGGTATCAACGCGGCAGTCGCTTTCATTTATGTCAATTTCGATGGTATCGTCAATTTCTGGGAACACCCATGCACTGGCGAAGCTGGTATGACGGCGGGCGGAGCTATCGAACGGGGAAATTCGCACCAAACGGTGCACACCGCTCTCGGTCTTGAGCCAGCCAAATGCATTTGGTCCCTTAACAAGGATTGTCGCGGATTTAAGCCCAGCTTCGTCGCCCGATTGCTCTTCTAGCACTTCGACCTTCATGCCGTGAGCATTGGCCCAGCGCACATACATGCGCAACAGCATTTGCGCCCAGTCTTGGGCTTCGGTGCCGCCTGCGCCCGGATGGATTTCTACAAAGGCATTCAAGCCGTCCGCTTCGCCGGACAACAGTGCCTCTGTCTCGGCCTGAGCGGATTGTTTCTTGAGGGATAACAGTAAGTTAGTTGCTTCTTCTAATACGTCCGCATCGCCTTCTATTTCGGCCATTTCGACCAACTCCATGGCGTCAGCAGTGTCTGTTTCCAGACTGGCGACTTGCTCTATAGCGCTCTCCAAACGTCCGCGTTCACGCATCATGGATTGCGCAGCATTGGCATCGTCCCAGAAATCAGGGCGTTCAATGAGGGCATTGATCTCCGCTAAGCGGCGCTCGGACTCTTCCGGGTCAAAGACGCCTCCTCAGCAGTGCAACAGACTGCTTTATTTCCGTAGCTAATTGGTCGTGTTCGGCTGCCATTTTAGGCCCTTATAAGAAAATTTATTTGGGTCTAGTACAGCCCGTCGTCCAAGTCTACATCATCTTCTGGCTCAACTTCTTTAGGCGGCTCTTTAGGCGGTTCTTTAGGTTTCGGGGTTTGCGTAGGTTTAGGAATAACCTTTAACTCAGTTACTGGCTGTTCGGGAAACTTATTGGGTGTCACAACAATCACATCTTCGGGCTTTTCATCGACACCAGCTTCTTGTTGTGGTTCACCACCCGGCGTATCGCCAAATCCGAAATCATAATCATCACGATCACCCGTACCACCGCCAATGCTGATCTTAGTGTTATTGCCACCAATACGCGGTTCCGTACCGGGCATAAAAGCTTCGTAGATAAAGTCCGGTGCACCGATATAGGACGGTTCACCCGACACCCGGTTAACCGGAGCCAGCAATACACCGTCCGGGATCCGGAAGGAAACTTTTGGTTTATCCTTAAGCACATCCGCCATAAAGAACCGGAAAATCGGCCCTGCGGCCTTAGCTCCCGTTTCAGTTCCGAGCGAGCGCGGTGTATCATAACCCACATAAACTCCGGTCACCAAATCAGGTGAAAAGCCCATAAACCAAGCATCTTTAAAATCGTTGGTCGTACCCGTTTTGCCTGCAATAGGACGTCCCAGGCGTAGCATTTGCGCCCCAGTTCCATTCTTGACTACGCCTTCTAGCATAGATGTCATCTGGTAGGCCGTAACCGGACTGACCACGACTTCGCGCTCATCGGGTAATACTGGCGGTAATAACCCCTCGCCCCATTCTTCCATGGCGCATTCGGGACAGCCGCGTTTGTCGTGCATATAGACGGTTTTGCCTTTGTTGTTTTGCACGCGGTCCAGCAAAGTCGGGCTGACTTTTTTCCCACCGTTGACGATGGTCGCATAGGCTGACGCCATCTTGAGCAAGGTGGTTTCCCCTGCCCCAAGCGCCCAAGCCAATTCATGTTTAGTCTCGTCATAAATGCCGAAATTACGGCCATATTGGCCAATGACCTGCATACCAATATCATTGGCGAGCCGAACAGTCATAGCGTTGCGGGATTTCTCTATTCCCAAACGCAAGGTCGAGAGACCATACCATTGACCCGCGTTAAAGTTGGCGGGTTTGTAAAACACAGGTCCGCATTCTTTTTCTTCTTCGCCTTCCAAAGAGCCCCGCAACACGATTTCTTCGGGTAAAGGCGCAGGTGCTTCTTCTTCATCTTGCGACCCAAAGCGTAATTTGCTCTGACCTTCGCGCACGATATCCTGACAACTTTCGTCGCGGTCATTGTGTTCAATCACGAACGGTGCGTCCAACACCTGACTAACGGGCGTAAATCCACTATCTAGTGCGGCTTGGTAAACGAACGGTTTGAACGCTGAACCTGGTTGGCGGTATGCTTGGGTGGAGCGGTTAAACTGGCTTTGGGAGAAACTATAGCCCCCGACCAATGCCAGCACCCGACCGGTATGGGGGTCCATAGCAATAATGCCGCCGTTGACCTCTGGCACCTGGCGCAAATTATATTCATTGCCGGATTTTGACTTCGGTTTAACTTCGACCAATATCACATCGCCCTTGGTGAAAACTTCGGTCACAGCTTTGGGTTCGACGCCCAATCTATTGTCCGGCAGGACTTTCACAGCCCAGTCGATATCCTTGATGTCAATGGTGCCGTTCTCGCCCTCGATAAAGCCGATTTCCGCGACTTTGCCCTCCGCCTTCAAGACGACGGCTAATTGCCAAGGCGCAGTGTCCGGCGGGGCTTTGTATTCGGCTAGAAATTCTTTCCACTCTACACCGCCTGCAACGGTGGTCAGGGGGCCGCGATAACCATGGCGGCGGTCATACATTTCTAGGCCACGCCGCAGTGCCGTGCGTGCCGCTAATTGCATTTTCGTGTCGAGCGTGGTGCGGATAGATAGCCCGCCTTCGTTCAGCTGCTCCTCGCCGTAAAGGCTATTGATTTCTTTGCGAACTTCGGAAACAAAATACTCCGCCGCCAAATATTCATCACCGCTCATACGCTCGGCGATAACCAGTTCTTCTAGCTTGGCCTCCGCGGCTTGTTCGGGTGTGATATACCCATCTTCTGCCATGCGTCCGAGCACATAGTTGCGGCGATTTACGGCACGCTCCATATTGTCTTTGAGCTGGTAATTAGCAGGCCCTTTTACCAGTCCAGCCAAATAGGCCATCTGCCCAAGAGATAAATCATCCAATGGCTTGTTGAAATAATTCAGGGATGCTCCTGCAATACCGTAGGCTCTGCGGCCGAAATAGACGTCATTGAGATAAAGTTCCAAAATTTCGTCTTTTGTGATGGCTTTTTCAATCTGTTTGGCAATGAAAATATCACGGATTTTACGTTCAATATTGCGCTCATCGCCAACAAGGAAATGCTTAGCAACTTGTTGGGTCAGCGTCGAGCCGCCCTCTAACCGTTCGCCTTTTAGCTTGTGTTTAACATTGGCGACCATCGCACGGGCAAAACCTCTGGGGTCAAAGCCGTCATGGGTATAAAAACGCTGGTCTTCAGATGCCACCAAAGCATGTTGAATTTGCATGGGGATAGACTCGATGGGTACAAACACCCGTTTCTCAATCCCGTATTCAGCAATCAATTTGCCATCACCAGCATGTACACGCGACATCACCGACGGTGAATATTCTTGTACGGCTTCTAATGTCGGCAAATCCCTGGTCGAGCGGATGATAAATACGCCAACAAAAATAACCGCAAAAATACCCAGCACAAAACCAGTGGCAAATAGATATTTGAAGATTTTCCAAAATCTGGCCCTCTTCGAGCCTTTCGGTTTTTTTTGTGCCGTTTCAGGTGTATGTGTTTCAACAGTGCTCATGCAGGCCTTTATGGGACTAATTTAGGCACAATTAAGGCTGCACCTGATTCCGTCAACTATAAAGACTATCCGCGCTTTTGTAAGCGTGTTTGTGTAATAAAATACGTATCGATCGCTGTGGTGACGCTTTTCATCAATTTCTTGCGGTGCGTGGCTGAGTTCAGGAGTTTTTCGTCTTGCCTATTGGATATGAAACCCATTTCCAACAAAACCGCAGGCACGTCGGGCGCTAGCAATACATAATATCCTGCACGGCGATGAGAATTGCCAACCAAGCGGGTTTTCTTTTTAAGTTCCGGGATGAGAATATCTGCGAATTGCCCTGATTTTGTTAGGGTTTTTCTCTGTGCCAGGTCTACGAGAATATCACTTACCGGAGCCGATTTACGGGTTAAATCTACGTCCAGCACCCAGTTTTGGTTGCTAACGACCTTGTGTGTACGGGCTTCGGCGCGGCTGGCCAGAGTATAAACAGAGGCCCCGCGAGTCGTCGCAGTGGCGGATGCGTCAGCATGAATAGAGATAAACAAATCAGCCCCCGCCTTACGAGCAATAAGGACGCGCTTATCATGGTCGATATATTTATCCGTGGTGCGGGTCATGACGACTTTGTATTTACCGCTAGCACGTAATTGCCGCCGCAGTTCTAGCGCAGCATTTAAGGTCACGGTTTCCTCATAGGTTTTTGCACTACCAATAGCCCCCGGATCGTGGCCACCGTGGCCGGGATCAATCACGATAACAGGTTTTTTTACTGGTTTTCTTACTGGCTTAATGCGGCGAGACGACTTTAAGCGCGGCACAGGAATGCCGTCATCAAAAACTGTATCAGGCTTCATGCGCGGAACGGGAATGCCATCAATTATTTGTGTAAATCCGCCGCCCGAGACTAATACTTTCAATATACCGCCTTGATAAGTGTGCGACACATATTTTGTATCCGGCCTTAAATCTGCAACAAAACGTAGGCCATCATCTCCGTATTTAGCAAAACGGAGTTTGGAAACAGCCCCTGCTCCGCCGTAATAATCATTGCCACCTGCTTGCGCTTTCATGGCGGCACCCAGTTTTGCGTCTGTAATATCTATGACGATACGCGGTTTGCCGGCGTCCAGCGTGAATAGTTTTGGCGGGTTTTGTGCTTGAAAACGAATACTGAGCCGCGTTTGGTTCGTTTCGTCCACACGCATATCTATTTTCGTTATTTCCGTAGCCAGAGCACTATTGCCAAAGATCATACCAAAGGCCATCAGGCAAAAAACCAGCATGCCCCTTGAAAATGTCAAAATTAACTTCATATCAACCCTAATGGACACAGACTTTTGACGAAAGGTTACGATTTCAAAAAAATCGCATTTTACCTTGGTAATAAAGAGATTTATGTGCCACATACACGGTTAGGCTTTGGCGTGACTCGCCAAGCCCGTATTATTAAAGCCCCATTCTGGAGCTTATTTAGGAATTTTATGCGCAAATTTGCCAACATCGACACCTCAAATATTAAGAGGCAAAACTACATGAGCAACCTCGTGTCCGTCGTTCTTGCCCAAATAGTTGCGCTTTATCATACACTTATAACAATTATTAAGCCGCTTAACTACGCAAAACCTTATTTAAACAAAAATCTGGCGCTAATCCCTATAGAGGAAGACCGCGCCCCTAATGAAGGTTTTAACCGGAGTTATAGCGGCTCTGGAGAATTTTATGTCACGAACAATGTTAATCGACGCCTCCCACCCGGAAGAAACCCGAGTGGCCGTAGTCGACGGAACCCGCCTGGAAGAACTTGATTTCGAAAGCGCCGCAAAGCGGCAAATACGCGGAAATGTCTATCTCGCCCGAGTAACCCGGGTCGAACCATCCCTACAGGCTGCATTTGTAGAATTTGGCGGAAACCGTCATGGATTCCTCGCATTTTCAGAAATCCACCCGGATTACTACCAAATCCCGGTCGAAGATCGCAAAGCGCTAATCGAAGCTGAGCAGGCTGAAAGCATGCAAGATGAAGCCCAAGAAGAAAAAAAGGAAGAAGAAAAAGAAGCTAATAAGAAACCTGTCACCAAGAAACGTAGACGAGGTAAATCTGTCACGAAAAAGGACGATGCTGAAGATAGTTCTGATGATAGCGAAGATACAAATAACGCCGATAATGAAAGTGAAGACGAAAACGACGAAGATACAGCTGATAAGAAGTCGTCCAAGAAAAAAGACGACGACGATGTCGCTGATGTTGTCGACGAAGAAGTAGAAGAAGAACAAGCTCAGCAAAAAGACAAACGTCGCAAGCGTATGTCCAAACGCCGCTATAAAATCCAAGAAGTCATCAAACGCGGCCAAATCTTGCTTATCCAAGCTGTCAAAGAAGAACGCGGCAACAAAGGCGCCGCCGTCACGACTTATATGTCTCTGGCTGGCCGGTATTGTGTATTGATGCCCAACACCCCACGCGGCGGTGGAATTTCGCGCAAAATCGCCAATGGGTCAGACCGCAAGCGTTTGAAATCCGTGATGAGCGAGTTATCCGTCCCCCAAGGCATGGGCTTAATCGTCCGAACCGCAGGTGCCAAACGCACCAAAGCCGAGATTAAACGCGATTTCACCTATCTCTCTAAATTATGGGATACCATACGCGATACCACGATGAAAAGCGTTGCGCCCGCATTGATCCATGAAGAAGCCAATCTGGTCAAACGCTCTATCCGTGACCTATACGGCAAAGATATCGACAAGGTATTCGTCCAAGGTGACGAAGGCTACCGCCTGGCCAAAGATTTC
>Ga0209345_10005817_pt1 | contig 11330 bp, 10 predicted proteins | sample Cruoilmetagenom7_FD_187294 | JGI IMG/M metagenome (GOLD analysis project Ga0209345, IMG submission 187294) | Oil polluted marine microbial communities from Coal Oil Point, Santa Barbara, California, USA - Sample 7 (SPAdes) (version 2) | ecosystem: Environmental > Aquatic > Marine > Oil seeps ...
GCCAACCGCGCCGACAACAAAGGCAGTGGTCAAATAGGCCGCAGTAACCATGTGTATGAGACGATAGGGGAATGACGGATTGAAGACAATTTTCACCCAATCATCGGGAACAAATTGCCCGACGTCGTTAATGCTATGTCCTGTGGGGGTTTGCATCCAGCTATTAGCGGATAAAATCCAAAATGCTGAAAAGAACGTACCGATTGCCACGAGCAAAGTCGCCGTAAAATGCAGCTTCTTGCCGACTTTATCCAGACCGAACAGCATAATCCCGAGAAAGCCAGCTTCGAGGAAGAATGCGGAAAGCACTTCATAGGCCAAAAGAGGCCCGAGCACGGACCCAGTTTTGTCAGAAAACACACTCCAATTTGTCCCGAATTGATAGGACATGACAATGCCAGAGACCACGCCCATAGCAAAGACGACGGCGAATATTTTCATCCAATATTTAAACAAACGAATATACACTTGCTTGCCGGTTTTAAGCCATAACCCTTCGAGGACGGCTAAATAACTCGCCAATCCAATTGTGAAAGACGGGAAAAGAATGTGTACGCCAATCGTAAAGGCGAATTGTAAGCGCGCCAATAAGAGCGCTGCTGTGTCGACGGTTTCCATTATGTTTCCTAATTAATTGGTATGGTTCAAACCTATAAAGTTCAAACGCTCTCGTTCATATAATTATTTATAACGATTCTAAAATGCGACATTTTGTCTGTTCGCTGTAAAGCACAACATCATTTCGGCTAGACGCGTTGCTGTAAGATACAAGCCCGTTTCGCGCCGCAAAATATTGCAAGCTATTCTGCTTGCGGTGGCACTGAATTAGGCGGAGCAGGACGGGAGACCAAAAAGGTCGCGACGCACATCAGAACGGCGATTTGAATGAGCAATACCATTGTCGGCACTTTGAGCAATAGTGATATGCCCACGATAGCGACCATGGAGACAACGCTCATGACTTTGGCTTTGGTGGAAATGGCGCGGTGCTCGTGCCAATTCGTAATCAGCGGCCCAAAGATTTTGTGATGAATAAGCCAAGCGTGTAAGCGCGGCGAAGACCGGGCGAAAGCAAATGCCGCGACGAGCATAAATGAGGTTGTCGGTAGGAGTGGTAAAAACATCCCGACCGTCCCCAAGCCCACACAAATACAGCCAAGGCAAACCCAGAATAATCGCCTTGGGGAAAATTTACTCACGATAATAGCTTTCTAAAACGCTCGCACATCTGCGCACGTCATATAAATTATTCGCACCCGAAAGCACTATGGGCGCTAACTTAGGCCATGCGATGCAATAAATCAAAACAAAATGCAGGCTATCGACGCCTTAAATAAACAAATTATTTGGGGGTAATGCGCAACAGCTTGCCATTGGAACTATCATCCGTCAGGATCAGCAAACTTCCGTCTGGTGTGGTGCGGACATCGCGGATACGGGCATCCAGCTCGGCAAGTAAAATGTATTCGCCAACGAATTTACCATCCTTCAAATCCACCCGGCGCAAATCATGGGACTTTAAACCACCAACAAAAGCATCGCCGTTCCAACCCGGAAATAAACTGCCGCGATAGATGGTCAGACCGGACGGCGCGATAGACGGCACCCAGTCAACTACGAAATCCTCCATGCCTTCATAGGTCTTAAACGGCGTGATCTTTGCTCCATTATAATCAATGCCCGTCGTGGCTATGGGCCAGCCATAATTTTTCGCAAGGCTAATGAGGTTCAGCTCATCCCCGCCTTTGGGGCCGTGTTCATGGGCCCATAATTTATCGTTGGCTTTGTCAAAGTGCAGGCCTTGGGGATTGCGGTGGCCGAGACTGTAAATCTCGGGCAGCACATTTTTATCACCCACGAACGGATTATCGGCGGGCACGGAACCATCCGTATTAATCCGCACGATTTTCCCGAGATGTGAAGCTTTGTCTTGCGCCGCCTCGCGGTAGGCAAAACCTTCGCCCAAGGTCATCACCAACGTCCCGTCCGCCAAAAATGCCATGCGCGCCCCGAAATGGGCATTGGTGTCTTTGCTAGGTGATGCGGTAAAGATGATGCGGCTATCCACGAGTTCCTCCCCCAGAAGCCGTGCGCGCAATATCGCCGTGCGGTTAGCCTTTTTTGTGCCTTGGGCATAAGATAAAAAGACGGTGCCCGTGTCTGCGAAATCCGGTGCCAAAACAACATCAAACAGCCCGGCTTGACCTGCCACATATATATCGTCCGGCAGGCCGGCGATTTCTGTGCGCGTGCCATCGCTCGCGACCAGTAGTAATTTGCCGCCGCGTTCGGTGACCAAAAAACTACCGTCCGGTAGTACGGCCACACTCCACGGCGCACTTAATTTATCCGCAATGGTTTGTACATTGAGTAAGGTCTGGCTGGTTGATGCAGTAGTTCTTGGTGAAGTATCTGCATCCTGCCCAGCAGAACATGCTGATAGTGACAGCGCCAAAGTCAATACCATTGCGGGGGTAAAACCCGTTATTCGAATACCCATATCTGCTCCTCGCTCGACCTATAAACTTGACCTTTAAAGAAAGGTTAGCCCATAAAGAGGTATAGCGAAAGACTTGATAGCGAAGGAGACAACCATGAAAAAATTCGGCAAAATATTTTTGGTGTTTATCCTAAGCGTGATTATCGCAACCTTGGTGGCCAGCCTATTCTCGACCCAATTCGTCATCGCCGCATTGGAACAATCAGGCGCCAAAGTCGGGTGGGGCGACCGCATAGATATGACTTTATACGACATTGGTCATTTGGGACTGCTCTACAGCCTATTCATTACCATCGGTCTGTTAATCGCCTTTCTCGCCGCTGGCTTCGTCCACCGCAAAGTCAAAACCAAACGCACATTAATATATGTAGTCGCAGGCATGACCTGCTTCGTCGTCATGCTCTATCTCATGCAAGCGGTCTTCTTCGGCGTTCCAATTATCGCCGGCGCAAGAAGCACGGTGGGCCTAGCATTCCAAGCACTAGCCGGCGGCTTAGCAGGCTATGTGTTCGCGTGGTTGACGGGTGGGAAGCGCGTTTAATTTGCGTGTTATCAACAATATTCTCTCCGCTCATACCGACGAAAGTCGGCACCCATTTTGAGAGCTGCCCCAAGTCAAAAAAGATGGACCCGTTCACAGATAGTGCAATCGCATATGGTTTTCTCTTTTGACATCATACCCCCTTACCTTGCTCCTCGCCTCCTGGGAGACGAACAAGGTGAGGGGCATGGAAGTTAATTATTTACTCCGCATTAGCGTGTCTATATGTGCCTGCTTGCACACAAGTGGGATGAAGATGGGTTTGTAATTTTCATTAGTTTTCATGCCCCCCAACCCCAAAACTTCTCCCCCGATAGAAACCCCAGAAATCTTATCCATGGTGCCTGGCACACCCTTATATTGAAACTGTTCTTCTGCTTACTGGACGGGTTTGCCCCAAGGGAGAATCCATATCAACGTACCGGAGCAGGGGACGGTGCGCAGGTGTTGGCGGCGAGTGATAATCGCAATGTCGGCCTGTCTGGCGAGAGCTGTTTAGCCCTACCGTATGTGAACACGGGCCTGGGGTGGTTAGGAATGAATACTCCCCCACCCAAAGCTGGCTAGCTCGGCCGCCTTAAAAACGTGCCGCTGTGTGGTTTAACCCTCACAAAATATTTTTTGCTAGCTTTCTCTGGTAATCCAGTGAGGGCAAAGACTACACGGGCTGTCCTTTTCAGTCACAAGCGCCGGATCCATTGACCGCTTTTTCCAAGCGGGGGTTTTGGGCTGGTCAACATTCAAAATAGGAGAAACCATGCCGCGGCCACAAAATAGAAAATGCCATAACCGATATCAACGCAAGCTGGAGGACAGCCAATTAAATGCGGAAAGTATGAAATTAGTAGGTCTCATACACCGTTCTTCGGGAAGACATGATACGGGTACAGATATTTGGCGGTTGATGAAGGTTTGTAGCGTATTAACGCAAAAAGTCGGTAATAGTTTGGAGAAGTTGTGAGGTTGGTAATTGGCCAACCTCACATGACTTTTTCTGACTTGAACCAGCCTTACTTTATTACAGGCAAATCGGCTTTCATTTGTACGCCTTGGTTTTCTGCCGCTAGGGCTTTGGCGCGCAAGAAGGCTTTGAACTCTGGTGAGTTGGTCAGCGCTTGCAACTCACCTAGATTAGCCGAAGCTTCGGCGGAGGCGTTGAACAAATCTTCCAGTTTCTCCATGTCGGTTTTTTCGCGCGGATACATTTTGATTTGTACTTTGGTGTCCGCATCGATTTCCGCTAGTTCTTTGGCGACATCTAAGGCTTTCATAAAGCCGCCGATCTCGTCGACCAAACCAAGCTCCTTTGCTTGAGTGCCCGTCCAGACACGACCGCGGGCGATTTCGCGCACGCGCTCAATCGGGATGTCGCGGCCTTCGGCAACACGGGTGGTGAAGTCTACATATATGTCTTCCATACTATCGTGCATGGCTTGGCGGTTGCCTTGGCTCCACGGCTCGAACGCCGAGTAAGCGGAGGAGAACTCACCGCCCAGTTCAATGGCTTCGATATTGTAACCGACCTTGGCCAATGTTTCGCGCAAGACGACCTTGCCGCCGACCACACCGATAGAGCCGGTAACCGTGGTTGGCATGGCAACGATTTTATCCGCTGGTGCGGCGACATAATAACCGCCGGACGCTGCGTATTGACCCATAGAGATAACAACGGGCTTGCCAGCTTCTTTGGCTTTGATAACCGCGTCCCAAATCTGGTCGGACGCCGTGGCGGAACCGCCGGGCGAATTGACCCGAAAGACAATAGCTTTGACCTTGTCGTTTTTGGAAGCTTTGATCAGCGCTTCGGAGACCGTGTCGCTGCCCATAGAGATATTGCTGGAAAACGGGTTAGAGCCGTCGTCGGAACCGCCTTGGACAACCGCGCCTTGGCCGCCAACAAAGGCGATAACGGGTGCTCCGCTATTAAACCCGGCGCCGTAACTGGCGACGCTCTGGAAACTGGCGTCCTTGCCGCCGGCTTTGGTTTTGGCGTATTCGCGGGCGTCAACATAATGGCCCAGCTTGTTGACATAGCCAAGTTCTTTGGCCTTTTCGGCGCTGTGGGGTGCATTGTCGAGGAATTCCAAAAAGGCTTTTTCGGTCATGCCCCGGTCCGCCGCGATATTTTTGACGCTATCGTCCATGATGGATTGCAACAAAGAGGTCATGGCTTCGCGGTGAGGTTCTGTGAGGGTTTTCTCGGTATAGGTGTTGGCGGCATTTTTATATTCCGCGAATTTGATAAATTCTGGCTTAGCGTCAAATTTTTCAAACACACCGCCGAGGAATTCGATTTCTGCCCGTGCACCCGCCAGAGAAAATCCGGTGGTGTCTTGCAGCCAAAGCTCGTCAACAGAAGAGACCGCCATATAGGCCGAAAGGCCCGTGCCTTCAAATCCTTGGGCGTGGGCGATGACGAATTTACCGCCCGATTGGAAATCTTTGATGGCGAGGCGAATTTCTTCGGCCTGTGCTGGCGCCATGCCCCAACCATTGGCGCGAATAAACAAGCCTTTGATCTTCTTGTCGTCCTTGGCCCGGTGCAGAGCACGTACTGTCGTCACGACGGAATTGGACTTATTGCCGAAAATGTTACTGCCGCCGCTATGGTCAAGCATGCCGCCGCGTAAATCGAGGTTCAGGACAATCGCATTGCCGCTGACCGTATCTTTCTTGGTGGCAGAGCCAACCATAGCGCCGATAATGACAAAAAAGAAAATCAGCATAAGGAACATGGCAACAAAAAAGCCGATGACAGAAGCAAAGAAGGAAACAAAAAACTGGCGCATGAATATACCTTTGATTATTATTAAACGTGTTATCGACTATATATACATACGAATAGGGAGAATACCAAGACATTTCTCGATAAACGATAATAAACTTACAGTGAACTTAAGGTGAGGGTTAATTTATAGGTGTGTAAGCCTTGCGCTTGAAAAGGTGTGATTTTGTGTGAAAAACCGATTGCAATTCATAAACAGAGACGATAATAAGCGCCCCTTGCCAAGCTCTGCAAATATCAGGGCTATACGCTTTTGGGGCGTAGCCAAGTGGTAAGGCATCGGGTTTTGATCCCGTGATCGTTGGTTCGAACCCAGCCGCCCCAACCATTCTTCTTCATGTTGACAAAGTCGACCTTGAAAAAATCGTGCGAGTCAAGAAGTTTATTTTCAAAAAAAAGCAAAAAAATTGCGATTCATTACATCCTAACGATTGATTAACACGAAAGAGCCGTGTAAGCGTATTCTTAATTAATAACAATACGGGCTATTGTCTAATTCTGATGGCCTGGAATTATGGGAGCTGTGTGTGGTGAATATTCCTTCAAGCGTTAAGGCGTTTCTGATTGGTGGAGTTGCGTCAATATTATTGGTGCCGTCAGCATTTGCGCAAACCTCTGATAATGAGGTTGCATATACAAATGTGCTAGAAGCAATTGCTGCGCAAAAGGTAAGTCTGGCGCAACAAGAGTTATTTGTAGCACAGCAAGACGCTAAAATTAGCTCACTTAACGCGCAGATAGACGGGCTGGACGATTGGAAGGCTTCTATAGAGCCAATGATCGGTAAGATGGCTACTGGCATCGCCGCTAAGATTAGGTCTGATTATCCGTTTGAGTTGGACCGCCGTATGCCAAGGCTGCAATCCTTGGAAACGTCGGTGAAAGATCCGGCGGCGAGCGTCGGTGACAAATACCGCAAAGCTCTGAATGTCTACAAGCTAGAGGTCAATTACGGGCAAAGCATGGAGGCCAAGAAGGCCAACCATCCGACAAACCCTACCATACGCGTGGGTGATGATCGTTGGGAAAAAGAAGAAGACGGCAAGGTTAAGTTCGATAAAAACGGTGAGAGAATCGAAATCTTTGACGGTTCTTATCTGCGGTATGGGCGATTGGCTTATGTGTATTTGCAGGCCGATGGGTCGCAGGCAATGCGTTACGATTTGGCAGCGAAAGAATGGGTTGATTTACCCAAGAAAAGTATAGCTGATATTAGACGCGGCGTGAAAATAGCGAGCGGGGAAGCTGCTCCTAATGTGGTGAAAGTGCCATTATTCCCAAATCCTTAATTTGGGTGAATTTCGAATCTGTGGATTGGCACAGGTTCATTGGTGGTTCTGGTAGAGGAAGCTGAGCCCCAAAACGTGATACGGGTGGTCTGTATAGCGAACATTATTGAAACTAGATCGGAAGGAAGACATGTCGAAAATTTCAAAAATCAGGCCAAGAGTAAGGAATGTCCTGTTGGCTGGAGCGTGTGTATTGGCTGTCGCCATGCCTGCGCAGGCGCAACTGGAGCAAGCTTTGCGGGTGGCAAAAAGTTCAACTGCGGCTAGTGCTGCTGCCCAAAGGCAAGTTGAGCAATCAGATGATACCGCAGAAAGTGCTGCGCGTGATTACCGGGCCGTCTTGCAGCAAATCGATAATATGAAGCTGTTTGTTGACCAGCAGGATATTTATTTGCGCGGTCAAGATGGGGATATCAAGGCATTGCAGCGCCAGCTTGGTTCTGTTGAGCAAGTTAAGCGTGGTATGGTGCCGATGATGTTGCTGATGGCGGCTCGGATCGAGGATTCAGTCAATAATGATATGCCCTTTAAAATGCGCGAGCGCCAAGAGCGTTTGTCGCGTCTAAAAGAGACATTGGGGGATCCTTCCATTACTCCGACGGAACAATATCGTCAGGTATTGGCGGCCTATAAGAATGAAGTGGCTTACGGCCAAGGCATGGATGCCTATGAAGGTGCTCACCCGAAAAAGCCAGGCGTCAAGGTTGACTTCCTGATGTTTGGACGGATGTCATTGATCTATATGACCAAAGACGAGTCTGATTTGGGGTATTACAGCATGGCTGAGCGTGATTGGGTGGATTTAGACTCCAAAAATGCTTTGCAGGTACGTCAAGCCATTCGGATAGCTAACGGCGAAGCCGCACCGGAAATAGTTTACGCCCCTGTCACTGGCGCGAAATAGAGAAAGAGGATATTTCAAATGATTAAATTTTCAAGAAACTTAAAAAAACTGAGTGCCCTGTTTCTGGGTGCCGTTTTGATGGTTGGAGTTGTAACTCCAGCCACTGCGCAGATTAATTCTGTCTCCGAATTGTTACAAAAAGTGCGTAATGATGCCAGTAAAACAAAGGCTGATAATGACCGCAGAGTGCGCGAATTTAGGTCTCGTGCAAATGAGCAAACCGCTAAATTAGAAGCGGCTCGTAGAGAGTTGCGGGCGCTTGAAACTCAGGTTAGAGCGGTTGAGCGTAAATTCGATGCAAATGAAGCTAGAATTGCTAACCTTGACGGGCAACTAAACTCTGCTCTTGGTGAATTCCGCGAAGTGTTTGGTTTGGCGCGTACAACGGCCGCTGGCTTTAAGGCGACATTGGATAGCTCACTGATTAATGCGGAGCGCGCGTCTAATGATGATTTGGGCACAACTGATGTACTTGGTAAAATCGCTAATTCAAAAGCCTTGCCAAGTTCTTCGGAATTGGATCAAATCTGGATGCTCATGCTTGAAGAGATTGAAGCACAGCGTCAAGTGGCTACATTCGACGCCATGATTGGTAACAGCGACGACCCAAGTACAGCACAAGCTGTTACACGCGTCGGTCCATTTGATGTGTTTACTAAAGATGGCGGTGATTTCCTGGAATATAAAAATACAAAAGAACCGGGTGTTCTGCCATTGACATATTTGGGTAAACAGCCTGGTGGTCCAGTTAGTAAAGCTGCGAGTGCCGTGCTTAATGCAGGGCCGTCCGAATTGGTATTTGGTCCAGTTGATCCAACTCGTGGTAGCTTGTTGAAAGCTCTAGAGCGCGTGCCAGATACAAAGGAACGTGTTGATCAAGGTGGTCCGATTGGTAAAATCATTATCGGTGTGCTTATTTTGGGTGCGATCTTTGGTATTCTAAACATCATCCGTTTGTTCTTGGTTTCCTCTGCGGTTCGTGCCCAGAAGAAGAAGGCGCAACCGTCTAAATCTAACCCGCTTGGTCGTGTTATGATGGCTTATGATAGCGTTAAGGGTAAAGACGAGGAAGTTATCGAGCTAAAGCTTGACGAAGCTATTCTTCGCGAAAGTCCAAAGCTTGAAGTTGGTCTAAATCTTCTGAAACTTGGTGCGGCGATTGCCCCTCTCCTCGGCCTACTTGGTACGGTGACAGGTATGATCAAAACCTTCCAAGCTATGATGATCTACGGTGCTGGTGACCCGCAATTGATGGCTGGTGGTATTTCCGAAGCCTTGGTGACAACCATGCTTGGTCTAATCGCTGCTATCCCGCTCTTGGTCCTGCACAGCTTCTGTTCATCACTAGCTCGTGGTGTACAGGGGACGCTGGAAGAGCAATCTGCTGGTATCGTGGCGCGCCACGTTGAAAGCCGCCGCGGTTAATTAGCGGTCATGCAATACGGGTTCGGCTTGTTATTAAAGAACTAGCCGAACCCACGAATTGCCCACATGAACTACAATAAGTGGTCTAGGTATGTGGGTTTGAAATCAGGGAATAGGAAAAGGTATTGATATGCCAGAATGGTTAAATCCGAAACTGTCCTATGAAGGATTGATGGACTTTTTTGCCCAAGGCGGGACGACCGTGTTGGTGCCGATTATGATCGTCGCTTTCATGTTGTGGGCTTTTATTATGGAACGTCTCTCATATTATTTGTTTGCCCATAATGCAATTAAATCGAGGTTGCGTGCAGAATGGAAAGCTAGGCCGGATAAGCGTTCTTGGCGGTCCCGAGCTATTCGCGATGATTTGGTCTCACAAGTTAAACTGAATACCGACAGATTTGTTGGCATCGTGCAAGCGCTTGTTGCTGTGGCACCATTACTCGGATTGTTGGGTACAGTGACAGGCATGATCGAAGTGTTTGATATTATGGCTTTGTCTGGCTCATCTAGTGCGAGACTAATGGCTGGCGGTGTGTTTAAAGCGACAATCCCGACCATGGCTGGTATGGTGGTTGCTTTGTCTGGTATGTATTTTGCTAACTGGCTACCAAAACTAAGTATTCGCGAGACGGCAAAATTCGCTGACACGTTGGAAATCGGAGAATAACATGCGCAGACGAGTACGCCACGGCGGAGATGATGCCGATGTAGATATGACACCGATGCTCGACATCGTGTTCATCATGCTGATCTTTTTTATTGTGACGGCAACGTTTTTGGATGAGACGGGTATTGATTTGACCCAACCGCCGCCACCACCTAATGACGATCCAAACGATAGTAAAGCCTCTGCCATTGCGGTTTATGTTGACGGCAAGAACAGATGTTCTGTGGATGGACGGGGTGCAGAATGTGACCGCGTTTCGCTTGCAGTTGAGGGTATTTTGGCCGACAAGCCTGGGGCGAGCATTATACTTAAGGTCCATGAAGAGGCTGATAATCAGTATCTTGTTGGACTTAAAGATAGCTTTGACCAAAGAGAGTGGACGTCCAAGATTGAGATCATCAAGGGCTAAGTGTAATATAATTACAAAATGCTTGTAATTCAATATTTAATGTGATAGGGTAACAAAATGGCAAGACGTAGTCGTGTAGCAGTAGAGGCGGAAGATACTGAATTGAATATGACACCCATGTTGGATGTTGTGTTTATTTTGCTTATTTTCTTCATTGTAACCTCGGTGTTTGTTAAGGCACCTGGTATTGAGCCAAATAAGCCTGAGGCAGTTACAGATGTAGATTTGCCGCCGGGCATTATTGTCGCGATTAGTCGAGATAATGAGATTTGGATCGATAAAATGCCCTATGACATTAACGAGGTTCGCTCTGTCATTATGGCGCTGCGCGATGAAAATCCGAAAGCACCAGGTATGATACAAGGCGACGCAGAAGCTGAAGCTGGTATCGTTATGCAGGTGCAAGAATTGATGTCCGATTTGGGTATTGATACCCGCGTGGCAACACAATAGGAGATAGACATGAACGGAATTGTACGTTGGATAGGTGGCATAGCTCTCGCGGCATTTGTTACATTCGCTTTATTCACATTGATGCGCGTCCTGATTAAAGGCGAGTTTCAGTTGCAAGAAAAAGCAGAAAAGCTAAATTTTGAAGTCAATACGAAAACTGAAGAGGTGAAAATTACCCGTAAAGAGGTAAAAGTTGCCAAAGTGCGCCGCGTAACTACGCCGCCACCACCGCCAATGATTGAGCGTCAGCAGGCATCCCAGCCAACTGTTGCTATTGCTTCGCTCGAAGGCGCGATACCTGATTTCGAAACACCAAAATTGGACCGTCAAAGCTTTAAAATTGCCGTGTCTGAC
>Ga0209345_10005818_pt1 | contig 11330 bp, 7 predicted proteins | sample Cruoilmetagenom7_FD_187294 | JGI IMG/M metagenome (GOLD analysis project Ga0209345, IMG submission 187294) | Oil polluted marine microbial communities from Coal Oil Point, Santa Barbara, California, USA - Sample 7 (SPAdes) (version 2) | ecosystem: Environmental > Aquatic > Marine > Oil seeps ...
GCCATTTCTCCTTCTTTGCCCGGTTTTGAGTTGCCATGTTCCATCCCCATAATACCCGTAAATCCCTTTTTATGGATGTGCCTGAACACATTCAGATAATTAATTTCTCCAGTAGTGGGCTCTTTCCTTCCCGGGTTATCGCCCATCTGGAAGTAGCCAATCTCATCCCAGGCCAGGTCAATATTGGGAATCAGGTTCCCTTCATGAATTTGCTGGTGGTAGAGATCGTCAAGAATCTTACAGGATGGACTATTTACGGCCTTGCAGATGGCATATCCCTGGGACATTTTATTTAAAAAGAGGCCCGGATGGTCTCTGAAGTTCAAGGGTTCCAGCACCATGGTAAGCTTATGGGGCTCCAGGATCTCACAGGCGCGCCTGAGGGCATTGACCACATTGGCTGTTTGATAATCCATGTCTTTTCTCAGGTCAACAAATCCCGGAACGACGGTCATCCAACGGGCATTGACCCGTTTTGCCACTTCAACAGATTCCTTTACTTCCTTTAAAAACTGATCCAGTTTGTCCGACCTGCCACTGGTCAGACTGGGTTTGCTCCAGTAGATGGTATGAGCCACAAAAACTCCCATCTCCATACCCAGATTGGCCATTTTACTGGCAATCTTTTCCTGCATTGCGACCTCCCTTCCTTTCATGCCGTTATCTTCCATGGCGGTAAATCCTGCATCTGACATAAACTGGAGTTGGTCCAGAAGATCGTCTCCGGCTGAGTGTTTAAACATGCCGAAATGAGGAGCATATTTCAGTTTGAACTGATGTTTGCCAGCCGCAGGCGATTTATTCGAAGCTGCTGAGGCATGTGCCAGTCCACCGCTAACCAGCGCTCCGGTGGCTGCCGCACTACTTTTAAGAAAAGATCTGCGTTGCATAGTATCGCTTTAAAAAGTTGAAAGTAAAATCGAAGAACTTAAATGTAGCAAATTATCTTTGGGGAAGCCTTATAGGGAGAACCAGAAATTCAATTTGAACATAAAAACATTATTCCCTCCTCTTGCAAATAGATCTCCCACGATATCTGAAACTGGATTATAGGCTCCATCCCATTCTGAGCGATCATGTGCCCACACCAGGTAGAGCGTGGAGCCCAGTTTGTACTCCCAGCGGAATACCAGGTTGGAGCGAAATTGTGAAAAGCTGAAATCGGGATTAGAGAAACTCCATGAAGCTCCGTTGTAATCGAAAAAGTAGCTATTGCTGGCTGCATTATAGAAGGGATCCACCGCCTGAAGTCGTCTTTCTGCATCTTTTTCCAGCGACTGGTCAACCCGCTTAAAATCATTGTATTGTCCTACTGAGAAATAAGGGCTGCCATAATACTGAAGAGACAATTCCGGACTTAAAAAAAACTCCGCCCTGAAGGTAAAAGAGGGCGTCTGCTGATCAATGTGTCCAACCAGGTATAGAGTTTCCTCTTCTCCTGTCAGGGTCCTCACATACTGCTGGTGATACTTACGCCAGCTCATTGAGGCCAGGGCGCTTAATCTGATTTTCTTTATGGGGAGCCAGGTTACTTCGGTATAGACAAGCTCCTCGTGGGAACTACTCTCCTTAAACCAGTTGATATGAGAGCCCACTTTCGCCGACAGATCTTTGGAGCCATTTGATGAGATTAAAAGGGTGGACTGGTGCTCCCCGTCCATCCTAAGAGCCGGCCCTCCTCTTAACTCCCGGATGTCCAGGTGAGAAAAATCGTACACATAAGCCAATGAGTAGCTCCACAGCTTATTGCTTCTCAGTGCAAATTGAGCTCCCAGCTGGTTGTAGACGTTTTCTCCCCCGAAACTCCAACGTGCTTCCTGATGCAGTGCCAGGGTATAATTTCTCACCCAGTCTCCCGGCTCATTCATACGATAGGAAATTTCTGCACCTTCACCCACAAAATCTGCCTGTCGAATATACCCCATATCATTCAGGTTCAGTCCTGGAGAACGATACTGGCCCTGGAGATTAAAGTTGATCTTTCCTCCCTTCTTTCCCACCTGCACCAATCCCCCGTGTCCGGCCAGCTGTTCGCGTGAATTGTTGATTTCCAGGTAGGCTGCATCAGGACGCTGAAAGCGGTGGATAGGTCCAAGCTGCTTCCTGAGAATAGCATCCTGACTACCCTGCAGCTGGCTACCCAAAATTTTTGCTTCCGCGAAATATTTCTTATTATCCCAGTAGTGCAAAAGATCCAGTCCTCCAGAAAATGCTATGGAGGGCAAAAGCGCCTCGACTGCAGAGTCCGGATTTATTCGATTCACCAGGCTAAACATCCCCCCGACAATTGTATTGCCTTCATTAAACTCCTGCTTCACCCGTGAAGAGAGATTGTTGCTCAAAGGAGCCACCTGAATCTCCTGCTCTTCCCCCGTATCATTCGATGCCACCCCATACTCCTGAGCTGTCAAACCATTGAGCAAGCCAACAGATAAGCCCTTTTTACTTCTTCCCGTCAGCTTGGCTGCCCCGAGAATCGTGGTCCGTTGCGGCAGGTCCGAAATCCGATAAGTATTCCAGGAGCCAGGAAAAGCAGGGGCACTTCCAATTCGCCTGGAGTAATAAGGAATATCTCCATCCAACTCAAAGTCAAATATTTCGTTGCCCTCCAGGAAAAAAGGTCTCTTTTCCTCAAAGAAGGTTTCAAAGGAGGTGAGATTTAACACCGAGGGATCAGACTCCACCTGTCCAAAATCGGGATTGATACTCAGATCGAGGGTATAATCACTGCTGATCCCCACTTTAGCATCCAGACCAGCATTAAATTTTAAGGGATCAAATCCATTGCCACCAGCCGGCCGGTCGATAGAACTTAATGCATAGGGCAAAAACTCTACCTGCCTGGAGCTTCTGATATTTTCCACCCCTTCCAATTTTCCAAAAAGATATACTGCCGACGGTGCCTGCAGCGGAATATACTGCCACTGGTCCTCCTCCTGCCTGCGGTAGATCCAGCGCCAGACATGCATCCCCCACAGATGTTTCTCCTGGTTGGCATATCGTATCTGGCTAAAAGGTATTTTCATCTCAGCGACCCAACCGGAATCAATTTTTGAGCTTGCCCCATCCCAGACGGCATCCCAGTTAAAATCCCACAGGTAGTCGCCCGTATGTTTCAGATCCATCTTCTGGCCAGAGGAGGCAAGGGTAAATTCAAAAGCTGTTTTCTGATCGTAGTAGCTATCGACAGCTATCCCGGTCATATCACCACTGAGCGCATCACGACGATCAAAGATCTCATCCATCTCTTCGGGCTCCCGGTCCATGCATTTGATGGCCACAAAAAGGTTGGAATAGTCATATAAGACCTTAACAAAGGTCTTTTCAGTGCCCTCCACACCACCTACCGGCTGTTGCTGAGTAAAATCTCCCTGCCATTCCCCCAGGCTCCAGATCTCATCATCCAGAATACCATCAATTTTTGGTAAAGGCAAATCTCCAATACTAATAGAAGTGTAGACTCGCTTGTTATTCAAGAGTGAATCGAGATTCTGACCCTGGATCATTACAGAACAACTAAAGCTTATCAGGAGAATAGTGATAATTTGAGTTGGGATCCGTTTCATAGCTCAGGTTAAGATGCAATGATAAGCAGAAGAAAATCTTTTTCATACTTTTATTGGGTTTTCATCCTGCTCCTGTGGTGGGCAGCTCTTCCCGCACAGGATTTTTGTAAAATCACCTATATCTCAAACGAAGGATTCCTTCTTGAAACCCATGGAAAAAAGATGTTGATTGATGGGCTGTTCGAGCCTATTGGCGGGACCTTATGAAACCAGCAGGTAATCCCTTCCTTCCACATACCCCCGCTCCTCCAGAAAGGCCTGAATCTTCTCCCGGTTATCCATTTGACGAATGTAGGTAAGGATGAATCTCTCCCCCGCTTCAGGCAAGTCTTCATAATAAATAAGCTCCCTGTCCAGTTGCCGGCTCTTTTTGGTGTCAATATAGGTGTCGATTCGAACTCCCTGCGATTCCAGGAGCCTGGCCCTCCGGCGTGAGATTCTGCTGGCTCCCCAGACCCAGACCTCAGGGTGATAGGGATTGTTTTCTGCAAGCCAGCGGGCCAGATACTGACTCTTGATTTCAAAAAAAGCCCTGTCACTGTATATGGGGTGAGTCCTTGTCAATCTGCCCGGTGAATCGTTCCAGTCCAATACCACTTCAGGAACTTTTGCAATCCTGACTCCCTGGTGGAGCCATCTCAACCACATCTCATAATCCTCCGGGAAATCACCGGACAGATAGAGTCCGTATTGTTCCATAGTTTCCCTTCTCCACATGGCTGTTGGATTCACGATGGGAGCTTCAATAAATCGCCTGTGATAAATCTCTTCATAGCTAATAAGCGAATTGCTCCAATCCACAAAACGTCTGAAACCACCGGTAGTATCCGGATCTCCTATGTGCGTAACCAATCCGGCTACAGCCCCGTAACCCGGGTGGGAATCGAGATAATCATTCTGAAGCTTCAGCCTCCCCGGCCTGGCCACATCATCCGCATCCATCCTGGCCAGGTACTTACCCCCGGCCTCCTCACACCCTTTATTTGAGGCAAACATAACCCCCTGTCGTGTTTCATCTGCCAATTTGAATCTTGAATCCCTCAGCTCCCACCCGACTGCAATATCCCGGCTCCCATCACTGGAGTTGTTGTCTACCATGATACACTCCCAGTCGGTGTATGTCTGATTTGCAATGCTTTGAAGAGCCATGGAGAGTGTCTTTTCAGCATTATAGAAAGGAATAACCACAGATACTTTGGGTAAGGATGCCGCCATAAATCATACTTGGTACTGACAAAGATAAACATGTACGGTCAATTGGATTCTGAAGAGAATTATTAATTTCACGCCAGATTTACAGCAGATGAATTTCAGTAAAACAACGTCCTATGCCATTTCGGTCCTCAGTTATATGGCGAACCACGAGGGAAATAAATACTCGGCTAAAAAGCTGAATGAACTTCTGGAAATCCCATGGCCCTATCTCCGTCAGCTTCTAACCAACCTCTCAAAAAGTGGATTCATAAACAGCACCCGGGGCAGAAACGGGGGATTTCAGTTGAAGAAACCAGCAAGCCAGATCGTCCTGGGCGATATTGTTGACTCCGTAGAAGGGCTGGATGTATTGGGCACCTGCATCATGGGATTTAAACAGTGCCCTTTTGACCATACCTGTGCCATGCATGAAGTATGGGAAGAGACCCGGGAGAGTATTCTTAAAGTTTTAAATAATACAACTTTAGATCAATTGCTGAAAGGCAACAAACCGGGTTGATTTTTTTTGAAATAATGTGCTATATTCGCATAGCATTTAATCACTAAACTAACTTAAACTAAGGTCCTATGGTTGATACTGCACTGGTCCTGAAAGGACAAACAATTGCTTACACCTTGTATACCATCGTCATTATGCTGGTAATGGCCTGGTTTGCGTTACGCGTAACCAGACCGGGAAAAAGCAAAGTGAAACCCGCTCTCTTTTACACCTTTGTCGGATTCCTGACCGTGCTGGGAGTTTCCCTGCACATCATAACTTATAATACAATCCCCTGGTCCGAGATGGATCTGAAGCGTCACGAGATCACCCCTGATCAATCTTTTGCCATTGACGTGGCTAACCATGAGTTTACTCTACCCGAAGAGAAAATGGTTGTAGAAGTGGGACAGATTGTTGAATTTGATGTTACTTCCAGGGACCTGACCTACGGGTTCGGTGTTTTCAGGGAAGATCAACGCATGCTCTTTCAGATGCAGGTGGTTCCCGGGCACCGGAACGACATTCTATGGAAATTCCTGACACCGGGCCTATACACCATTCGTTCCACCGAATATTCAGGGCCCAAAGGGGTAGCCATGGTCGTTGAAAATGCCATAGAAGTGGTTGAGAGTAAATAATCCCATACTAATCTTAAAAAAAGAATCATTATGTCATTTATTAATACACTGATGAAAGGCGAACAGGGATTATTCAAAGCGGATTCTCTCACAGCCATGCAAAAGTTAACCCTCCGCTTTGTGGTGGTGGGATTGGTATACTATCTCTTTGTAGTGGTGGAAGGAATGTTAATGCGCATCTTTGAGGTGGAACAAATTTCCATGATCTCCGATGTACAGTTTTTTGCCATCCTCACCGCACACCCCCTGGTAGGTATCTTTGGATCCACCTATGCTACCGTTATGGGTGCTTTCCTGTTCCTTACGCCATACCTGATGAAGAAGCCACTCTATAGCATGAAGATGGCCCACTGGAATTTTTTCCTGGTGGCCATTGGCACCTTTGTTTTCTGGCTTGCAGGATTCATTTCCCATTATGCTCCTCTTTATACACTCTACTGGCCATTGCCAGCAGATTTCTCCCAGTTTAATCCAGTTGGGGGTTCCATTTTTGTGGTGGGAATCGCTCTTGTGATGGTGGGTTCAGCACTCTTTGTAATTAACATCTTCAAGACAATAACCTATACCCCGGAGGGGTGGGAGAAGCAACCTGGAGGCAAACTCCTGGGATCGGCCATTGGAACTGTAGGGATTGCTAATCTGTTCCGGAAAAAGGAAAATCGCAGGGGACACCTGGTCCCTCTTCCTGTGGCGGCCATTGCCCGTGGTACCGTTGATATGGCTCTTAATACAGTCGTTATCCTCTTTACAGGGGTCTTAATCCTGGTCTATATGGTGGCTGCTATTCTGGGTCATAATCTTCAGGATACGGCAGTTGATGCCCTGCTCTATAAAAACTGGTTCTGGTGGGGGCTTGATCTCATTGCCGACGGACTGGTATTAATATTCGTGGCTGGTACCTGGTACCTCCTGGCAACCATGATTACCGGGAAAAAGCTCTTCATGCAGAACATCGCACGGGCAGCCCTGCTTTTAGAATTGGTTGTATCCTGGACCGTCTGGTCGCATCACCTGCTTTCTGATCAGGCTCAGCCCGGCTTCCTGAAAGTACTCTCCGGCGAAATGGTAACTGCTTTTGAACTGATCACCCAGGGCCTGGCCTTCTTTATTACACTGGCTACCCTGTGGGCCGCACGACCTCTGAAAATGACCAATCCCCTGAAATTCCTCCTGGGTGGACTCCTTGGATTTGCCCTGGCTGTTCCGGCAGGAATCATGCAGGCAGATGTAGGACTGAACCGTATCCTGCATAACACACAGTGGGTGGTTGGGCCTCATGTACATGTGGCGATTCTGGTAGGACTCACCATGACCCTCTATGCAGCCATCTACATTCTGTTGCCCATCCTGACCAATGGCGCAAAACTATATAGTCAGAAACTGGCCAATCTACACTTCTGGTTCCATCTCATTGGGGGAATCGGTATGGGAGCCTTTATGGGAATGGCCGGTCTCAAAGGAATGCTAAGGAGAACCCTCTATTTCAACGGGGAATTTGACCTGTATATGATTCTCGCTCTCATTTGCGGGGCCATGCTGTTGATTGCGTTCCTGGCATTCTTCATCAATATCGTAATGACCGTAGGAGTGGAAGGTGTTATCGGGATATTTAAACCCGTGAAGAATAAAAACAAGGACCTGGTTCCTGCTGAAAGTGCTTCATAAGTTCTGATAGCAGTAAGCCGCAGAAAATCATTTTCAGGAGGCTGTCCCCGCCGGGCAGCCTCCTTTTTATTCTGTAAAGGAGAACTACTCTTCAGGACCCATTCTGCGTGATCGCTTGATCTCTCCCCTTATCTTTTTACCCCGGATCCTCTTCTCCACACTGGACTTGCTGGGTTTGGTTGGCTTGCGCTTTTTGACCGGTACCAGGCTGGCGCGTATAAGTTCAAGAAACCTCTCCGTAAGCTCAGCCTTGTTCCTGTATTGGGACCTGTATTTTTCAGAGACCAAAATCAGGGTTCCATCATCGGTGATTCGTTTTGTCAGGCGGACAAGCACTATCTTTTTTTGAGATTCACTCAAACAGGCTGTTTCGTCAGGGGACCATCTTAGTTCCACCCTTGATTCTGTTTTATTCACATGTTGCCCCCCCGGTCCTGACGACCGGCTTGTTCTGTATTGCACTTCCCTGAGTAAGCACTCTCGCATATAATAAAGGTACACTCTGCACATTGAATTTAATAAGTAACTTGAAAAAAAATATCAGCGCTATGATAGAGAAATACTTCACCATTATGGCTCTGCTGTTCATCTTGCTGGGGCAACTTAATGCTCAAGAGGCCGGACTGAATGATACAGTCTCCTTTGGATGGGCCGATGAGGCAGTAGCAATCGGCTATATCTCCGCCCCTTCCGTGATTAGTCTCATGTTTATTTCTGGTCTGGTGAGTGAGTGGAATGCTGGTATTGCCGGAATTCCGGCTTCAGCAATGATCCTGCTGGCTCCCCCGCTGATCTATGCCGGAGGCCGCTCGGTGGATATCCACAAAGGGCTCTCTCATCCGAGGGCCAAATTGGGCTGGTCCCTCTATGCCATCTCCATTATTCCCACCTCGCTTGCCCTCTACGGGTTTACCACAGATTGGGGAGCTACAATGCCCCTGACTATTGCCAGCGGCATCCTGGGCACGGCCAGTATTATCGCCATGACCAGTTATGCCTTTTCCAGGGCAGAGACCGCCAGGGAAATGGAAAGTAATAATTCTGCCTCCATTCAGCTGGGACTCTCTCCGCTGGCTGGAGGAGCCATGGCTACACTGATCATGAAGTTCTAGTCCTTGTCTTCAACTAACTGAAAAGCTCCAGAAGATCCTTCTCTGACAAGGATTTCAAAGGATTATTGGAAGTGACAAAAGTCTCTGCCAGTTCACGTTTTCGCTCCTGCAGGCGTTGAATTTTCTCTTCAATGCTATCGTTGGAGATAAATCGGTACACAAACACCCTGTTTTCCTGGCCTATCCGGTGGGCCCGGTTTAAGGCCTGCATCTCGGCGGCCGGATTCCACCATGGATCCAGAATAAATACATAGTCCGCTGCTGTCAGATTAAGTCCCACTCCTCCCGCCTTTAAGGAGATCAGGAAAAGCGAACAGCTACTATTGGTCTGAAAATCCTTGATGGCCTCTTCCCTCTGTCGCTGGTTTCTTGAACCAGTCAGGTAGGCATAGCCGATTCCCTCCTCTTCAAAACGGTCCCTGAACAGGTCGAGGTGCTTTACAAAGGATGAAAAAACCAGTACCTTATGTCCCTTTGAAATAATGCTCTCAATATCCCTGTATACCTCGGTAAATTTCCCGGACTCTTCTCCACTGAACTCTTCCACCATATCTGGATGATTGGCAATCTGCCGTAGACGGGTCAGTGCCTGAAGTACCATCATGGAAGATTTTTCCCGTCCCAGCTCTTCGAAATTCTCCATGATTGCATTGCGTACCTGTGACTTCTCCTCCTCGTACAGTCTTTTTTGGGATTCGGTCATATTCACATACCTGAGCTGTTCGAATAAAGGTGGAAGCTCTCTGGCAACCTCATCTTTGGTGCGCCTGAGAATAAACGGATTTATCAGCTCCTTGAGCTTCTCCTCCCGGGCCTCGTCTCCCCTCTTTTCGATGGGCTGGACAAAACTGCGTTTGAAAAAACTGAGGGTCCCAAGCAAGCCCGGATTGACGAAATTTATCTGCGACCACAAATCTGTTAAGGAGTTTTCAATGGGTGTCCCGGTCAAAACCAGTCTATGCTCAGCTTGAAGCGAGATAATCGCATTATATAGTTTAGAGGATGGATTCTTAATCATCTGGCTCTCATCCAGAATGATATAGTGGAAGCGGAAGGCTGAAAGAGCCAGGCTATCCTGACGAACAGTATGGTAGGTGGAGATAACCAGATCGTAATAGGAAAAGTTTGACAGCTCGCGGTTGCGCTGGTTTCCCACATGGGTAAGCACCTTTAATCCCGGAGCAAACTTCCGGCACTCTCTGGCCCAGTTATGAAGCAGAGAAGCCGGAACAACAATCAGAGAGGTATGCTTATCAGTAGTCTGATTAAAGAGAGAAAACTGTCCACCTTCAGCCGGATCCCCAGGATCCTCTGAGGCAGAAGGCCTTCCAGGACCCAGTTCTTTAGATCGCAATAAAATGGCTATGGCCTGAAGCGTTTTCCCCAGGCCCATATCATCTGCAAGGCAGCCCCCGAATTCGTTCAGCTGCAACAGGCCCAGCCACCTGAAGCCCTCAAGCTGGTAGGATCGAAGCTTCGCATTCAGACCTTCCGGAAGTGCAATTTCAGGGAGGGTTTCCAAACTGTTTAGAGCCTCCAGTTTCTCCAGTGTCTCTGCATGAACTCCACGTACCGTATCATCAACCATGGAGAAATGCTGCCGGTGGATCCTGATCCTGTCCCCGCTGGATTTCCCAAATTCAAACATGGAGAGGTAGCGGGCAAACCACTCTTCCGGTAGCACAAAAATCCGCTTATCTGGCAACAGGTATTCCCTGTTTCCTTCAAGAATATGACTTTTGAATGAGAGAAATGGAATCTCCAGTTCATCCAATCTGACCACCCCATATATATCAAACCAGTCTTCTTTTTCTTTTGATTTTATATCCAGCTGAATCTTCCCCAGAAAGTATTCATTGTGCAGTCGTTGTCTGAGTTCTATGCCGGAATCCTCCAGAGAAGAGCCATATTCATTAATAAAATTAACTGCTGAATTTATGTCACTTTCGTCAGGTCTATTAAACTTATAATTTAAATAGAAATTAGCCTCATCCCTGGAACGGAGTCCCACCTCATTCAGAAGGTTTACCATCTCCTGCTCCCATTCGTGGTCCCGCACAAAAATCTCAAAGGCATGCCCTCCATCTACTCCCAGGTAATTCACAAACCTCTCCATGCGACTTTCACGGGCAATCAGATGTCCATCATAATCAAAGGACAGGATCCATACTGGCCGTTTGGAGATTCCCAGCTCCAGGATGAGTATCGCTTTCCTGCTGGGGCTTATGGTCTTCACCTCAAAGCCATCAGTCAGTGTGTGAAAATCCCTGAGCGTGTTCCTGACAAAAGAGGCAAAATACTTTCTTTCCGACTGCGCGGGAATCAGCACCCGTTCTTTGGTCATAAATGGTTTTAACTTTTTACTGTCAATATCATTGACGAAGTAAAGTTTATCTCCAAGTATGATGGTGCATGGATCATTGGTAACAATCTCGAGAGGGGTATCCTTCAGGATCAGTTGATGCTCACCATGAATAAGAGAGAGGGCATAAGAGAGCTGATCCTGGTAACTGAAGCTGAAAACCGGGATCGCGGGTATTCGCTCCAGCTGCAGAAAATCCTCCGGAAAAATATTCCTGCTGCTTTTCTCCTTTACAAAAACAGGTATACGATTATCCCTGGCAATCTGGAGAATCGCAAAGAGCTGCTTTTC
>Ga0209345_10005819_pt1 | contig 11328 bp, 10 predicted proteins | sample Cruoilmetagenom7_FD_187294 | JGI IMG/M metagenome (GOLD analysis project Ga0209345, IMG submission 187294) | Oil polluted marine microbial communities from Coal Oil Point, Santa Barbara, California, USA - Sample 7 (SPAdes) (version 2) | ecosystem: Environmental > Aquatic > Marine > Oil seeps ...
CGATCTTAGGTTCCGGCTATACTCATGGATTATCTGGTGCAGAAAGCCCGAACCTACGTTTACACCACTGCAATGCCTCCTGCACTGGCGTTGGCAACCTGTACCAGTCTTGATTTGATTGAGCACGGCGATGAGCTGCGGACTCATCTGCAGAGTCTGGTTGGCCGGTTCCGGCAAGAAGCCTCTGCTATGGGTTATGATCTGATGCCCTCACGCACGCCCGTTCAGCCTATTATGATCGGAAGCAATAGCCGGGCTCTGGCATTAAGTCATGGGCTTGAAGAGTGCGGGTTACTGGTAACGGCGATCCGGCCGCCAACGGTGCCCGAGGGTGAGGCGCGCTTGCGCGTGACGCTGAGCGCGGCGCATTCGCATGATGATCTGGATAGTCTTTTGCAGGCACTGCTGGATTGTCGCCATTTACTGAAAACCTGATAGTTGTCTCAAGCTATGGCGAAGAAAACATTTTTCGTGACTGGTACAGATACGGGGGTTGGCAAGACCATGGTGTCTGCTGCGATTCTGGCAGCGGCCAAAGCAGCCGGTAAGCGAACTCTTGGCATGAAGCCCATTGCTTCCGGGTGCGCAAATACACCCGAGGGGCTGCGCAATGAAGATGCGCTTGTTCTCCAGCAAACGGCTACTGAAACAATTGCCTACGATCTTGTGAATCCCGTCGCGCTGGCACCGGCCATTGCTCCGCATGTTGCAGCTGCGCAGGCAGGGCGTGTTATCTCTGCGGACCGGCTGCTTGGGTTCTGCCGCGGTATGCAAATGCGCCCTGCGGACCTGTTGGTGATCGAAGGCGCTGGAGGCTGGAGAGTTCCCTTGAATGACCGGGAAACATACTCCGCCGTACCCCGGGGGCTCAGAGCGCCGGTGATCCTTGTAGTTGCCCTCAGGTTAGGGTGTATTAACCAGGCGCTGCTGACTGCCGAAGCTATCCGTAATGACGGGCTTCTGCTGGCGGGATGGGTCGCTAATCGCGCCGATCCGGATGCAATGAGCTGTGAGCAGGAAACGCTGAGCTATCTTATGGAACACCTCATGGCTCCCTGCCTGGGTGTTGTACCTTGGGTTGAAGGTGCGAAACCGGAAACCCTGAGGGGTTATCTTGATGTTAATGTGCTGTTTGAAAATTGAACAATAATGTGGCCTAATGGAGTCAATTAATGGTCACTGGAAGCAGCTGTTATGCTCAATAATACGCTCGCGATAGGCGTTCAGGGTATTCAGGACGGCATGTACGGCATGGAAAACGCCGCACGGAGAATCGCCCGTGCCGGTATTGACGGCCCCCAGGGGAGTGCTGAAAGCGGAAGCAGCCTTATCGAGCCTATTGTGGATCTCAAGCTCTACGAGCGCAGCGTGGAAGCGTCAGCTCAGGTGGTCAGGGTGGCTGATGAAACCCTCGGCTCGCTTCTGGATATAGTGGTCTGAGTCCTGGCTTCGTGAGCCCTCTTTCGTCGCTTCCGTCTGCATCAGTCTATTCTGCAGTTACTGGTCCGGCCAGTTCCTCTGTTGACCATAAGTCACAACCCTTCCGGGATTCCTCTGGTGGTCTGGCGGCGCCGGCTGTCACTGAGTCACGTGCTGCCACCAAAGCGAATGGTGAGCCACCTTCAGAAGCCGGCGATCAGGCTGTCCGGGCTGGACATGAGGCTGAGGCTGCTCGGGAAACCCGCAAAAACAGTGATCCGGAAGCTCCCGGCCAGAAAGCTGGCGGGCTCGACGAAGCTGAGCTGGAGGAGCTTACGGAGCTCAAAGCCAGAGACCTTGAAGTGCGTGCCCACGAAGCCGCTCATCAGGCAGTCGGCGGGCAGCATGCGGGAGCAATATCGTTTACCTATCAGCGGGGGCCTGACGGCGCGCAGTATGCCGTAGGCGGAGAGGTGTCTATTGATGTATCTCCTGTCAGCGGCGACCCTCAGGCTACCATTGAGAAGATGCGGGTAGTCCGCGCAGCTGCGATGGCGCCAGCGGAGCCCTCGGGACAGGACCGGGCCGTAGCTGCCCAGGCCATGCAGGTTATGCTTCAGGCCCAGTCGGAGCTTGCCTCCGGGCAGGGCGCCAAGGCAGAAGATCCGGTCAGCGATAGCGAGGATTCTTCTGCAGACTCCCCGGATGACACCTCCTCGCAGAAAAGCTCTTCCGGTCTATTGCCCAGAGCCAGTGAACAAGCCAGAAGTACCTATCAGGATGTTGCGGGCTACGGGGCGGCCGCTGCATCTTCCTCTGATGGATTTCTACCCATTTCGGCCTGACGGCGTCTGCTTCTGGCCTACTAATCTGTTTGACTCTTCATGCTGTTGAAAATCGTTTCAACCCGCAACTCATGACTAATATATACACAAAATTGTGACCTCGGCTATTGACAATTCTGTGCCTCTAAACGTATGTTTCAAACAAGTGTTTAATTAATGCTGCAACACTCAATGTTGCAGTGTCTGAGCAAACCCAAGGCCACAAGCTGTTAGTTTCCTATTCAGCCAAGCCCGAAAACCGAGGTGGTTTACATGCCTGAGTACAAAGCGCCCCTGCGTGATATCAAATTCGTAATGAACGAGCTGCTTGACAGCGAGGCCCACTACGCCAGTCTGGAAGGTGCTGAAGATGCAACTCCGGATATGGTTGATGCCATTATCCAGGAAGGTGCAAAGTTTGCTGAGCAGGTACTGTCCCCGCTGAACGCGGTTGGTGACAGGGAAGGCTGTATCTGGAGTGAAGACGGTGTGAAAACACCGACAGGCTTCAAGGAAGCTTACGACAAGTTTGTGGAAGGTGGCTGGCCTTCGCTGGCGGCAGATCCCAATTACGGCGGTCAGGGCTTGCCGGATTCACTTGGCATAGTGATGAGTGAACTGAACGGTACCGCAAACTGGTCCTGGGGTATGTACCCGGGCCTGAGCCACGGCGCAATCAATACGCTCGAAGCCCATGGTACTGAAGAGCAGAAGCAGACCTATCTTACCAAGATGATCAGCGGTGAATGGACTGGCACCATGTGTCTGACCGAATCTCACTGTGGATCGGATCTGGGCACCCTGCGTACCAAGGCAGAGCCGAACGCAGACGGGTCTTACAGCATTACCGGCACCAAGATTTTTATCTCCGCCGGTGAGCACGACATGACTGATAACATTATTCACATTGTGCTGGCACGTCTTCCGGGCGCACCGGAAGGTACCAAGGGCATTTCGCTCTTTATCGTGCCCAAGCGTCTGCCAGCTGAAGACGGATCTGCCGGTGATCGCAATGCGGTTTCCTGTGGATCAATTGAACACAAAATGGGCATCCACGGTAACGCTACCTGTGTGATGAACTTCGATGGCGCCAAAGGCTGGCTGATCGGGCCGGAGAACAGGGGCCTGAACTGCATGTTCACCTTCATGAACGTAGCTCGTATCGGCACTGCCATTCAGGGTCTGGGCGCCGCTGAGCTGGGTTTCCAGGGGTCACTGGCCTATGCCAAAGACCGTCTGGCCATGCGCTCACTGAGTGGAGCCAAGAATCCGGAGGGCATTGCTGATCCGATCATTGTTCACCCGGACGTTCGTCGTATGCTGCTGACACAGAAAGCTGTTGCAGAAGGTGCTCGTGCACTGATCTATATGACTGCGCAGAAGGCTGACCTTGTCTCCCGTGGCAAATCTGAAGAAGAGCGCAAGCAGGCTGACGAGTTGCTGGGCTTCCTGACGCCAATCGCCAAAGCGTTTCTGACGGAGATCGGCTACGAAGCGGCCAACCTGGGGATGCAGGTATTTGGTGGCCACGGATTCATATCCGAGTGGGGTATGGAGCAAAACGTGCGTGATTCCCGTATTGGCATGATCTACGAAGGCACTACCGGTATCCAGGCGTTGGATCTGCTGGGTCGTAAAGTGCTGATGAGTCAGGGAGAGTCGCTCAAGAGCTTTACCAAGCTGGTTCACACATTCTGCAAAGAAAACGCTGATAACGAGCAGATGAAGCCGTTTATCGAGCCGCTGAGTGCGATTAACAAGGAATGGGGCGAGCTGACCATGAAAGTGGGTATGACCGCCATGAAGAATCGCGAAGAAGTCGGTGCCGCATCCGTTGATTACCTGATGTACTCAGGATACGGCGTCTTTGCATACTTGTGGGCTCGTATGGCCAAAATCGCCCAGGACAAGCTGGCGGAAGGTACCAGTGAAGAACTGTTCTACAACGCCAAGCTGCAGACTGCTCGCTTCTACTTTACCCGCATGTTGCCGCGCACCAGGACTCACGCAGTAACCATGCTGGCAGGAGCTGACACCTTGCTGGATATGCCGGAAGAAGCCTTTGCACTCTGATTTTCGGGGCGTTGAAGGCTAACCGTTAAACAAAAGCCCGCGCTCTCAGGAGCCGGGCTTTTTTCATGAGTTGGAGCCGATTTTGAGTTAGAATGGCTACCTATAAAAATTAGCATAACCGGACACACAGCCCGGGCCGGCGATCTGGTATTGATCTCTTTATCGCCTGCACAGACCGATTGATTTTGGAACCTGGAGAGTTTAAATGGCCGATTATCAGGCACCTTTACGTGACATGCGTTTTGTATTGAACGAGGTATTCGATGCTCCTGCGCTCTGGGCGTCATTGCCCAAAGTGGCAGAGAACGTGGACCCTGAGACCGCCGATGCGATTCTTGAAGAAGCCGGAAAAATCACCAGTGGCGTACTGGCACCGCTGAGTCGTGAAGCCGACGAACAAGGCTGCAAGTGGAACGATGGCGAAGTAACTTCGCCGGATGGCTTCAAAGAAGCATACCAGACGATTGTGGAAGGCGGCTGGAACGGTTTGGGCGGCAATACCGAGTTTGGCGGCATGGGTATGCCGAAAACTCTCGTCGCTCAGTTTGAGGAAATGATGCAGGGCGCCAACATGGCCTTCGGTCTGGCTCCGATGCTGACAGCTGGCGCGTGTCTGGCACTGGATGCACACGGCAGCCAGGAGCTTAAGGAAAAGTACCTGCCCAATATGTACTCCGGTGTATGGGCTGGAGCCATGGACCTGACAGAGCCTCATGCAGGAACTGATCTGGGCATTATCCGTACCAAAGCTGAACCGAACGACGATGGTTCGTTCAGTGTGACCGGCACCAAGATTTTTATTACTTGGGGCGAGCACGACATGGCGGAAAACATTATTCATCTGGTTCTGGCCAAACTGCCGGGCGCTCCGAAAGGGCCGAAAGGTATTTCGTTGCTGCTGGTGCCGAAATTTCTTGTGAACCCGGACGGCTCTCTGGGTGAGCGCAACAGCTTCAGCTGTGGTTCCATCGAGAAAAAGATGGGTATCAAAGGCTCCGCGACCTGCGTGATGAACTTTGATGGTGCCAAAGGCTGGCTGGTAGGTGAGGAGAATAAAGGCCTGAACGCCATGTTCACCATGATGAACTATGAGCGTCTGGGAGTCGGTATTCAGGGTATTGGTGCTGCGGAAGCATCCCTGCAGAGTGCCCGTGAATACGCTATGGATCGTATCCAGAGTCGCGCACCTACCGGTGCACAGCAGCCGGAAAAGGCTGCGGATCCGATTCTGGTTCACCCGGATGTGCGCCGCATGCTTCTGACCATGAAAGGCTATGTTGAAGGCGGTCGCGCCTTCTCAACCTACGTGGCGCAATGGCTGGACATCTCCAAGTATGCGGATGCCGCAGAAGAAGAACGCCGCAAGCATGCAGAAGGTATGGTTGCACTACTGACGCCAGTTGCAAAAGCCTTCCTGACGGATCGTGGCCTGGATGCCTGCATCATGGGGCAGCAAGTGTTTGGTGGTCACGGGTTTATCCGTGAATGGGGGCAGGAACAGCTGGTACGGGATTGCCGTATTACTCAGATTTACGAAGGAACCAACGGCATCCAGGCGCTGGACCTGATGGGCCGTAAGGTAGTCGGCAGTCAGGGCAAACTGTACGAGTTGTTTGCAGACGATGTGGCAAGCTTCATTGAAGAAAACAGCGGTGAGGAAAGCCTGCGTCCATACCTGGAGCCACTTGCAGCAGCATTTGAGCGCCTGTCAGATGTTACCGAGCATGTTATCAAACAGGCTTCTGTAACGCCTGATGCAGTTGGTGCTGCGTCAGTAGACTACCTTGATCTGTTTGGTCATACAGCGCTGGCCTATATGTGGGCGCGTATTGTGAAGGCAGCAGCACCCAAGGCTGCTGACGACACATCCGGCTTTTACACTGGCAAGCTCAAAACCGCGCGTTTCTACTATGATCGCCTGTTGCCGAAAACCGTTTCTCTTGCAGAGGGTATTCGCAGCGGAAGTGATTCCATGATGGCGCTTACAGCGGAAGAGTTCTGACGGGGAGGGGATTCCTGAAAGCAAAAAAGCAGGCCTTCGGGCCTGCTTTTTTTATGGCATTCGAGCCGCCAGGGATAATCGCGATCAAGTGCTGCGCTAAAGCTGCTCAAGGCGCATCGGGTTGGTGATGTAGGGGTTCTCATTGCCCTGGATCTCAGCGATTCGTTTGTGGCGGGAAACTTCTCTGTCGTCCGGGGGATCGGCGCGGTTCCAGCTTTGGAATACTCTGGCGGATCCAAGCCAGGGAAGACCATAGGTATTGACCATATAACCCATGCCACGAGCGATATCACCTTTTACTCTGGTGGGCGGTTCGAAGAAGGGGCCGCTTTCCCGGATGCCGCACTCGTCTTCTTTGACTGATGCCCCAAGATCTTCGTAGCGGGCATTGCGGCGCCTGAGTTCGGTTCGGTTACGTACTGGAATCATATTATGAAGGTCGGAAGCGATCTGGCGGTAACGGTTGTCTTTCCCGCACTGGCGGGCGGTGCCGCATGACAGCGCGTCACGTACATCTGCAAGAGGGTAGATATAGCCTTCCGTCAGCACAAACCCTTTGCGGGAAAACGGTGCGTCGCAAAAGAACGACCGACCGCCGTCCGTGTAAAGATTGCCCCAGAACTGGTCCCTGATAACAGTTTCGGGATCACTGAATCGGGTATTCTGGCCGGTAACAACCGTTGCGGTCAGCAGGAAAACAAGGGCGGTGGGCGTGAGAAACAACTTTTTCATATGCCATTTATACCTCTCAGCGTCTGCACGCGCTTTTGCGGAACGGGCCTGACAGAATTGTACGCAGAGTACTGCTCAGGCTGAGTCGTCAAAAAACGATGAATCGCAGTTCACTTATTAGAGGAACTATGGCACAAGGACCCCAAAGCAGGGGCCCTCAAAGGTAAATATTTGTTGCATTATGTTAGCGGGTTAACGATTTCACTTCATTTTATCGCGAATATTCTCGTAACCCTTTTTCAGATCTTCCCCAAGTTTTTTGGCTGTCTGACGTGCTTCCTGGGATGCTTCGCTTGCATCGCCCATAACCTGATCAAATCGGGTTCTGAACTTGCCCCACTCCTGCTCCAGGTCATCGAACTCATCTTTCACATCCTGATGAGCCAGATGAAGCTGCACGCGAGCCTCATCACGATACTGTTTGATTTTATCCGAGAGAGTTTTTAGCTCTTCTTGAAGACCCATATCAGAAACCTCTTTGAGTTACTGGAATGTTTACAATGCCTCTGATTGTGAAAAACTGTCAAGTGAGAGGACTGTAACAACAGGGGTATGTATAGCCGGTTTGATCCAGGTCAGGATCTGGCTGCGAGAAGTGCCGACATATCTCTCAGATAATGCCAGGGAGAGAGCTCGTCAAAACCTTTTGCCGCCCGATCAATCTGGCTGCAGAGTTTTACGGCTTCGTGAAGTTGATTGGGGTTCAGTCGCCGCGCTGCCTGTTCCAGTGCGCGGGCCCGCTGTGGTTGAAAGACACCACGCTTTTTAAAGAACGCAGATGGGGTCTCTGATCTGTTCTCACCGGTCTTCAGTTCAAGTAGCAGATTGAGGTCGCGGTTTAACACCGAAAGAAGCCCCAGGGGATTTTCTCCCTCCTGCTGTAGTACGCCAATCATCTTGCCAGAGTGTTGTGCGCGGCCCGAAAGCAACTCGGTAACCAGTTCAAACCCGTTGAAGCGGGAACTATCCTGAACAGCCTTTTCAATGGTTTCTTCATCGATGGTGTTGCCGTTGGTCAGCAGCGACAAGCGGTCGAGCTCCTGGCTGGCGGCCAACAGGTTGCCCTCAAGCCGCTCGGCAAGCATGGCCAGGGCTCCCCGGGTCAGACTCAGCCCCTTGTTTCCGGCTCTTTGCTGAAGCCAGCCCGGAAATTTGTCTGCATCCACTGGCCACACTGGCACGTGAACACCTTTGGTCTGCAGCTCTTTGTACCATTTGCGCCGGGTTTCAGCGGCGTCCAGGCGGGCACTGATCAGCAGAACAATTATATCTTCCGGAGGCTGGGCGAGAACCCGCTCCAGAACCGCGCGACCATCCCCAAGCTTTCCTGTGGGCAGGCGTATTTCGATTCTGCGTCGTTCAGAAAACAGAGACATGGCATTGAATTCATCCGCAACCACATTCCAGTCAAGTTGCTGGTCGGCGTGAAAGGTCAGGCGATCCTGAAAACCTGCTTCCCTGGCAGCGCTCCGGATCTGGTCGCAGCATTCCTGCACCAGCAGAGGTTCGTCTCCTGAAACCAGATAAACCGGGGCCAGGCCTTTACGGAGCAGTTGTGACAGCTGACCAGGATTGGTCTTCATAGGGCGTCAGCTGGTGTGTTGGCCGGGGCGCTCGTTTTCTCGTGGTTGGCCCTGATTTCCTGCAGCCGTTCCGTGGACACGGGTGTCAACCGGAAGATGATCTGCTGCGCCAGACGATCGCTAAGCTGTTGCTTGACGCCTTCTTCTTCGCGCTGTTTTGCAAGCACGCTGGTATCGTCGTACAGGTAGCTTTCAACCGATGTAAGGGGGGTGCTGGCGATAACAGGGATGCCATCGGTACTGATCAGCTCAAGACTGACCGAGTGTCTGAGTGTGTATTCTGCAGCCGCCGCCGCGCTGGTGATTGCTGATACCCGACGATCCTCCTCAAAATTACGGATCCTGAGGTGGTATTTCGCGTCGCCTTCCGACGTCAGCTGAATGCCGTTGAGCTCAAGCTGTTCGCGCACCGACAGGCAGAGTGACGTGGGCACAGGGGGCTGACAATCCAGCTCCAAAGGTTCCAGGGCTGAAGAAACCTGTGGTGCACTCCGTAACTGAAAACCACAGGCTGTAAGGCTGGCAGCCATAGTGCCCAAGGCTATCAGCCGTGCTGCGTTCAGGTACAGAGTGCCGGGCCTCATGTCAGTTAGCCACCACGTTGACCAGCTTGCCGGGTACGACAATAACTTTACGAATTGTAGTACCTTCGATAAAGCGTAAAACGTTTTCGTTTTTCAGGGCAAACGCTTCCAGGTCGGCTTTGCTGATATCCGCTGGAACTTCTGCTTTGGCACGCACTTTACCATTAACCTGCAGCACAACCTGAATCTCGCTACGAACCATGGCGGATTCATCGGCCGTCGGCCAGGGAGCATCAACTACCGGGTTGCTGTGCCCCAAAGCCTGCCAGAGTTTATGGCAAATATGCGGAACGATCGGTGCCAGCATCACAACAGCTGTTTCCAGTGCTTCCTGACGCACAGCGCGGGTCTGAGGCTCTTCACCGTTCAGCCGGCTGACCTCGTTAAGCAGTTCCATTACTGCGGCAATGGCGGTGTTGAACGTCAGACGCCGGCTTATATCGTCGCTCACTTTCACGATGGTTTCGTGGGTTTTGCGTCGCAGGTCTTTCTGGGCGTCATTCAGAGAACTCACATCCAGAGCAGGGGCGGCTCCGCCGGATACCTGTTCGTTCACCAGGCGCCACAGGCGCTTGAGGAAGCGGTGAGCCCCTTCCACAGCGCTGTCTGACCACTCGAGGGATTGCTCAGGTGGTGCTGCGAACATCATGAACAGACGTACGGTATCTGCGCCGTGTGCATCAATGATGGACTGGGGATCTATGCCGTTGTTCTTTGATTTCGACATTTTGGTTACGCCGCCGGCAATAACTGGCAGCCCATCGTCCTTGTGAACTGCACCGATCGCGTGACCTTTTTCATCCCGCTCGACAATGACATCTGCCGGGGCAATCCAGACCTTGCCGCCTTTTTCGTCTTCACGGTAATAGGTGTCAGCCAGCACCATGCCCTGAGTCAGAAGCTGTTTGAAGGGTTCAGAACTTGTTACCAGGCCTACATCCCGCAAGAGCTTGTGGAAGAAACGCGCATACAGAAGGTGCAGGATGGCATGTTCTATGCCTCCGATATACTGATCCACCGGCAGCCAGTAGTTTGCTGCTGCCGGATCCAGCATACCCTTGTCGTAATTCGGGCTGCAGAATCGGGCGTAATACCAGGACGACTCCATAAAGGTGTCGAAAGTGTCGGTTTCCCGTGTTGCCGGCTGGCCTTCGAAAGAGGTTTTTGCCCACTCGGGATCGGCCTTGAGGGGCGATTGTACGCCGTCCATCTCAACGTTTTCCGGCAGGCGAACCGGTAGCTGATCATCCGGTACAGGGCGCTGAGTGCCGTCTTCCATTGTCATCATTGGAATGGGGGCGCCCCAGTAACGCTGACGCGATACGCCCCAGTCACGAAGGCGATAGTTTACAGTGCGTTTGCCAATGCCGGTGCTTTCCAGATGGTCTGCAATAGCGTCAAAGGCTTCGTCGCTGGTCATGCCGGTATATTTGCCGGAGGACACCAGTACCCCTTTGCCAGTGAAAGCTTGCTCTTGCACGTCAATCTCGCAGCCATCACTGGCAGCGATAACCTGTTTCACGGGCAAGCGATACTTGAGCGCAAATTCGTGGTCGCGGTCATCATGGCCAGGTACTGCCATCAGCGCACCGGTTCCATAGTCAGTGAGTACGAAATTCGCGATCCAGACAGGAATTTCTTCCAGTGTGAGTGGGTTTATAGCTTTGAACCCGGTATCCACACCTTTCTTTTCCATAGTGGCCATATCGGCTTCGGCCACCTTGCTGTTACGGCACTCTTCCACAAACGCAGCGACATCCTGATGGCGTTCAGCTGCGGCTTTGGCCAGAGGGTGTTCGGCGGCCACAGCCATATAGCTCACGCCCATCAGCGTGTCCGGGCGAGTGGTATAAACGGTGAGACCTTCGTCGCTGTCCTTCAGAGGGAAGGTCAGCTCTGTGCCGACAGACTTTCCGATCCAGTTGCGCTGCATGGTTTTGACCTGCTCCGGCCAGCCATCCAGATCATCCATGTCGTTCAGCAGCTCTTCGGCGTAATCGGTAATGCGAATAAACCACTGAGGAATTTTTTTCTGCTCAACCAGTGCACCTGAGCGCCACCCGCGACCATCGACAACCTGTTCGTTGGCCAGAACGGTCTGGTCGACGGGA
>Ga0209345_10005820_pt1 | contig 11327 bp, 9 predicted proteins | sample Cruoilmetagenom7_FD_187294 | JGI IMG/M metagenome (GOLD analysis project Ga0209345, IMG submission 187294) | Oil polluted marine microbial communities from Coal Oil Point, Santa Barbara, California, USA - Sample 7 (SPAdes) (version 2) | ecosystem: Environmental > Aquatic > Marine > Oil seeps ...
CTTCCGATCTATGGTCCTAAACAGCATGATGAAAAACTTATTCCTACTATTATAAGAAAAGCATTAGCAGGAGAAAGTATTCCTATCTATGGTGATGGCAAAAATATAAGAGATTGGCTATATGTTCTTGATCACTGTAAAGGTATAGACTTAGTTTATCATACAGGTAAAGAGGCTAATGTTTATAATATCGGTGGAAGAAATGAGAGAACAAATCTACAGATAGTAGATGCTATATGTTCTGTACTTGATGAAAAAGTTCCTGTCGAATCTCGTCATTCCCAACTCGATTGGGAATCTAAAAAAAACATCAAGTCTTATAAAGAACTTATAACTTTTGTAGAAGATAGAGCCGGACATGATAGAAGATATGCTATTGATGCTACAAAACTTGAAAATGAACTAGAATGGATAGCAGATGAGAATTTTGATAGTGGGATTGTTAAAACTATTGAATGGTATTTAGGAAAATATAATGATAAATAAAGAAAGATTAACGCATTTAAAGCAGCTAGAGTCAGAGTCAATCCACATACTCCGTGAAGTAGCTGCAGAGTTCACAAACCCAGTTATGATGTACTCAGTAGGAAAAGACTCTTCTGTAATGTTGCATTTGGCATTAAAAGCATTTGCTCCAGCTAAGCCACCTTTTCCTATGTTACATGTAGATACTCTTTGGAAGTTTAAAGAGATGACAGAGTTTCGTGATAAAAGAGCAAAAGATTTAGGTTTTGATTTAGTTGTTCACTCAAATCCTGAAGGAATAGATATGGATATATCTCCTTTTGAGCATGGTAGTAAAGTACATACAGATATTATGAAAACACAAGCTTTAAAGCAGGCACTTAATGCAGGCGGATATGATGCTGTAATTGGTGGAGCAAGAAGAGATGAGGAAAAATCTCGTGCAAAAGAGAGAATCTTTTCTTTTCGTGATAAAAATCATAGATGGGATCCAAAAAATCAAAGACCTGAACTTTGGAATATCTATAATACAGCTATTGCCAAAGGTGAATCAGTAAGAGTATTTCCTATATCTAACTGGACAGAATTAGATATTTGGCAATATATCTATTTAGAAAATATTCAAATCCCATCGCTTTACTTTGCAAAAGAACAAGAAGTAGTAGAATATGAAGGTACTAAAATAAGAGTAGATGATGATAGGATTCCAAAAGAACTTAGAAAAAACTCTAAAAAAGAGATGGTGCGTTTTAGAACACTAGGTTGTTACCCACTAACAGGGGCTATAAATTCTACGGCAACAACTTTACCTGAGATTATAAAAGAGATGCTTCTTTCAACAAGTAGTGAAAGAGAAGGTCGCCTTATAGATAAAGATCAAGAGGGTGCTATGGAACTTAAAAAAATTGAGGGATACTTTTAATGGATATTATTAATTACTTAAAAGAACACGAAAACAAAGATATGCTTCGTTTTTTAACATGTGGTAGTGTTGATGATGGCAAAAGTACCCTTATCGGTCGCATGCTTTATGATTCTAAAATGATATTTGATGATCAGTTAAGTGCTGCTGAGAGTGAAAGCAAAAAGTATGGAACTACTGGTGAAAAGATAGATATGGCACTTCTTGTAGATGGTTTACAAAGCGAAAGAGAGCAAGGTATTACAATTGATGTTGCTTATAGATTCTTTGCAACTGAAAATCGTAAGTTCATTATAGCAGATACTCCAGGTCATGAACAGTACACTAGAAATATGGTTACCGGTGCATCAACTGCTGATGTAGCTATTATACTTATAGATGCTCGTAAAGGTATATTAACTCAAACTAGAAGACACAGCTTCATAGTTTCATTATTAGGGATAGAGCATGTTGTTGTAGCTATTAATAAGATGGATTTAGTAGATTTTAGTGAAGATGTATTTAATGAGATCTCAGAGTCTTATGCTGTACTAGCTAAAGAACTTGGAATTAAAAACAGATACTATATGCCCGTAAGTGCATTAGATGGTGATAATGTTGTTGACAAAAGTACAAATATGCCATGGTTTGATGGTAAACCACTTCTAAGTTTACTCGATACTATGGATATATCTAAAGAGATAAAAGCGGAAAACTTCAGATTTCCAGTTCAGTATGTAAACCGCCCAAGCTTAGACTTTAGAGGTTTTTGTGGAACTATAGCAGCGGGTAGTGTTAAAATTGATGATGAAATTACAGTTTTACCATCTGGAAAAACTACAAAAGTAAAAAGTATCATAAACGCTAGAGACATTACAGAAGTAAATCGTGATACTACATCTAAAGAGGCTTTTGCCCCTATGGCTATCACTATCACAACAGAAGATGAAGTAGATATAAGCCGTGGAGATATGATAGTCCATACAAAAAGCCTTCCTAGAGTTTCAAACTCACTCAAAGTAATGCTTGTATGGATGGATGAAAAACCTATGGATATAACAAGAACATATGATATTAAACGAGCTACTTCAGTAGTAAGTGGAACATTTGAGCACATAAACTACAAAATAGATGTAAACACATATGAAAGAACTCAAGTAGATACACTAGAGTTAAACGATATAGCATCATGTAAAATGTTGCTAACTCGACCTATTGCAGCTGATCCTTACAAACAAAATAAAGAAACAGGAAGTTTTATAGTAGTCGATAGAATTACCAACAACACTGTAGGTGCTGGGATGATTGTAGATGTAGCAAAACGTGATGAAGATACAAAAGTTCATACTCACAGAGATTACACAGATGCTGAAATTGCACTAAATCTTTATATAAGAGAAAACTTTCCTGAGTGGAATTGTAAAGCTATATGAAAATTTTTGTAGCATTATCTATAATTGCCCTAATAGCATTACTTATTCAAAATAAGTACAAACCATCAATACTATTTGGTGGTTTGGCTACTATTTATTATTTGCTAGGTTTTATAGAACTACAAGCATGGACAAGTAGCTATGCAAATAGTTCTTTACTTGTATTGGTACTTTTACTGTTGGTTTCAATATCTTTGGAAAAGACTGTAGTAGTAGAGTATTTTTCAAAAATATTAATCAAAAAAGATTATAAAACTTCACTTTTAAGACTTGGTGTTATAAGCTCAATATTTTCTGCTTTTTTAAACAACACTGCAGTAGTAGCAAGTCTTATGAGTGTGATAAAAAACAATAAACATCATCTACCATCTAGACTACTTATACCTCTTTCATATTTTGCAATATTTGGTGGGACTATGACACTTGTGGGAACTTCCACAAACCTAATAGTAAATAGTTTTGTGATAGAAAATGGACTACCAAGTTTAGAGATGTTTGACTTTTTTTATGTTGGGGTAATTATTACAATAGTAGGAACTATAGCACTTTATATATTTAGTTTTTTACTCCCTAGCTATGAAAATATAAACAATAAAATAGAAGAACATCTCATCCAAACAGAAGTTTTAAAAAATAGTACTTTGATAGGCAAGAGTATAAAAGAGAATAAACTAAGAAACTTAGAATATCTGTTTTTACTAGAGATCATAAGAGAGAATAGATCTATATCTCCAGTCTCTCCAGATGAAAAAATAGTATCAGGTGATAAGCTTATCTTTAGTGGGGATATAAAACATTTAGAAATATTAAAACAATTTAATGGCTTAAGACTAGGTGATGGAGTAGATATAAAAAACTTAACACTTATAGATACGATAATAACTCCACAATCAAGTCTAATAGGAAAAAAAGTAAAAGAGGCAAATTTTCGATCTAAGTTTGACTCAGCTATAGTATCTTTAAGAAGAGGCTCTTTAAATATAGCTAAAATTGGAGATGAAATACTTCAAGCTGGTGATAGATTGGTATTGTCTGTAGGTAAAGAGTTTGAAAATAGAGAAAATATAAATAAAAACTTTTATGTATTTAATAATATAAAACAAAATCAAAAACTATCATCAGAAAAAAGCTTTGTTGTTCTTATAGGTTTTATAGCTACTATTTTATTATCAGCTATGGGTATATTTAAACTATTAAATGCTTTGATTATATTTATGATATTTTTATTGGCTATAAAAGCTATAAACTTTCAAGAGATACAAAGAAGATTTCCTTATGGATTATTTGTTATTATAGGCTCTTCCCTTGCTATATCAAAAGTGCTTATAAGTAGTGGAATAGCAGATAGTTTAGCTCAACTCATAACAGATAGCTTTGGTTCTTATGGAGTATATGGAAGTTTTATAGGTGTATATCTATTAACACTTGTTTTAACAGAACTTATCACAAACAACGCAGCAGCAGCTTTAAGTTTTCCTATAGCATATGCTACAGCTTTAAGCTTAGGAGTAAATCCTCTGCCTTTTATATTTGCAGTGGCTTATGGAGCAAGTGCTAGTTTTATACTTCCATATGGGTATCAAACAAATTTGATGGTTAGTTCAGTTGGGAACTATAGTGCAAAAGATTTTGTAAAAATTGGATCTATTGTAACTATAGTTTATTCAGCAGTTGTTATTATAGCTATTCCTATAATTTTTGGGTTTTAAAAGGAATATATAAATATGATAAATAAAGATATAGTTTGGCATGAGCAAAACATCACAAAAAACGAAAGAGCAAAAATAAAAAATCAAAAGTCGTGCATACTTTGGTTTACAGGTCTTAGTGGCAGTGGAAAATCTACTATTGCAAATGCTGTAGAGAGTAAACTTTTAGAACATAAAAAACATACATATTTACTCGATGGTGATAATGTTCGTATGGGCTTAAACAGAGGGCTAACTTTTTCAGATGAAGATAGAGTAGAGAATATCAGAAGGATTGGTGAAGTTAGTAAACTGTTTGTTGATTCTGGCACTATAGTACTTACTGCATTTATATCTCCTTTTATAAAAGATAGACAAATAGTAAAAGATTTAGTAAATTCAGATGAGTTTATAGAGGTTTATGTAGATACTCCATTAAAAGTATGTGAAAGCAGAGATCCTAAAGGTTTGTATAAAAGAGCCAGAAGTGGAGAGATAGCAAATTTCACAGGGATTAGTTCACCTTATGAATCACCAACAAAAGCAGAAATACATTTAAAAACAGACAATATGAATATAGATGAAAGTGCAGATAAAGTTATAAGCTATTTAAAAGATAAAGGTTATTTAGAATGCTAAAAGATATAGAATTAGAAAAAATAGTAGATATAGCCAAAGAAGCAGGTGATGCTATTATGGAAATCTATAATAAAAACTTTGGCATAGAATATAAAGATGATAAATCTCCACTTACAGAAGCGGACTTAAAAGCTAATGAGATTATATGTAGAGCATTATTAGAACTTCATCCAAATATACCAATAATGTCAGAAGAAAATAAACAAACTGATTACGAAGTAAGAAAAAACTGGGAATATTACTGGTGTATAGATCCAATAGATGGAACAAAAGAGTTTATTAAGAAAAATGATGAGTTTACTGTGAATATTGCTCTTATTCATAAAGATACACCTGTTTTGGGTGTTGTATATGCTCCAGCAATAAAAGAGATGTATAAAGCTAAAAAAGGTGAAGGTGCTTTTAAAAATAATCAAAAATTACCTTTAAAGACAAACGACAATCCAGAAGAAAAACTTTCAGTAGTGGCAAGTAAATCACACTTATCTGATGAAACGCAAGAATTCATAAACAGTTTAGACACAAAGCAGATAGAGCAAGTCTCAAAAGGTAGTAGCCTTAAACTTTGTATGGTCGCAGTTGGTATAGCAGATATCTACCCAAGACTAGCTCCAACTATGGAATGGGATACAGCTGCAGCGGATGCAATTGTAAGAGAATCTGGAAAAATGACTTGTCAATTTGAAAATGATAAACCAATGATTTATAATAAAATAGATTTACTAAATCCTTGGTTTGTGGTCCAATGATACATATAAAAAATTAAATTAAAAAAAGGAATCATAACATGCATAAAAGTTCATTAGATAAAATGGAAAAATTTATAATAGATCATTTGGATAAAAATAAAAAATTGAGAATTTTAGATATTGGAAGTCAAGACGTATCACAAGAAGGGTATTATGGTTCTTATAAACATCTATTCTCTTGTGATAATTGGGAATACACTGGAGTAGATTTATGTGATGGTGCAAATGTTGATATAGTACTCAAAGATGTATATAGATGGAATGAGTTTTCCTCTAATACATTTGATGTAATTATTTCAGGACAAGCGATAGAACACATAGAATTTTTTTGGGTTACTATGTATGAAATTTCTCGTGTTTTAAAATCAGATGGATTGTGTTGTATTATAGGTCCTTCTGGAGGATATGAACACAGGTACCCAGTAGATTGCTGGAGGTTTTATCCAGATGGATTGAAGGCAGTAGCTATATATGCTAAACTAGAACCTATTGAAGTGTATACACAGTGGGATAGTCTAGGATATGATGATGGAAGTGACAATTGGCATGATAGTGTTTTGATTGCAAAAAAACAAAAATATACGTTTATAAATAATTTAATCTTAATTATAAAAAGAAATATTCAATATATGATGCTTCCACGAAGTTATCGAGCTTAGAACACATGAAATATGACTTTGGGTTAGATATTGAAACAAGGAATAGTCTATCACTTCTTATAAAAAGAGTCAGGTCAAACTCCACCGTTTTAGAATTTGGACCTGCTCATGGACGAATGACTAGATACTTAAAAAAGAATTTAAATTGTAAAGTTTATGCAGTTGAAATTGATTCTGGTGCTGCAAAGGATGCCAAACAATATGCGGAAGATATAATTGTAGGGAGTATTGAAAATTATTTCTGGAAAGAAAAGTATGCAAACATCAAATTTGATTATATTGTTTTTGCAGACGTATTAGAACATTTGTATAATCCTGAAAAAGTTTTATATAGTGTTAAAGAACTTTTGAAACCTGAAGGTAGCATATTGATATCTCTTCCAAATATTGCTCATAACTCTATAATTATAAGTTTACTTAGAAATGATTTTTCATATAGGAAAACAGGTCTATTAGATGAAACACACATTCGTTTCTTTACTAAAAATACATTTGATGCATTAATTGAAAGAAATGGCTATAATATTGCATATGAGAGCGCAGTTTTTATGGAGCCTAAAGATACTGAATTTTTTAATGATTATAGTGATGTACCATTAGAAATAGGTAAATATTTGAAAGAAAGAACTTTAGGTGAAATATATCAATTAATATATGAAATAAAGAAGTGTAGCACTGACTTAGTAAGTGAGTTAGATATTGTAAGCAAAGAGTATAATAAACATTATGCACAATTGTATTATATTGAAGAGAATGAGAATTTCTTAGAAGAAAAATCTATCCGCTTTTTTTTGAATAGTGATTTAAAAACTCAAACTTATGAATTTGATATAATTGATAAAAGTATTAAAAAATTGCGCTTAGATCCACTGAACGATTTATGTGTCGTAGAGATAAAAAGTATAGAACTAGTGAAAGAAGAATGTATAGTCAACATTTTGCCTTTTGTTTCTACAAATGCTTGTATGGAAAATGGCACTACATTCTTTTTTGATTCTGATGATTCTCAAATTTATTTTGAACAATTAAATGAAGATATGCTTAATAAAGTAATTAAGTTAAAAGTATCAGTAAAAATAAAATGTTTTTCTGAAGATGCACTCCATGAATGCTATAAAGTTAAAAGTTATTTACTAGAAAAAACTAGAAATGAAGCTACTGTTTGGCATAAGGAATTAGAATCTATCTACAACAGTAGAAGCTGGAAAGTTATTAAAAAATTAAATAAACTTTTCAAGATATTTAAAAAACAAGTTTAAGGAAGTTTATGAGATTGATACAATATATGAAACTAGTAAAAAATATTATGAAGACTGAAAAAAAATTTTTAAAGGGTCTTTCACGAGTACTAAATAGTGCAAATATATTATTACAAAGAAAAGTGGGATTTTCTATGCCTTTGTCTTTTGGAACTCCAAGAGATGGATTGTACTACCCTGAGGGCATAGAAAGACTAAGTTTAATTAAAAGAATTTACGAAGTAAAAGAGATACATTATATTAAGCAAAAGCAAAAAATCAATATTTTTATTCCTAATATAAGTTCCGATTTAATTTTTGGGGGATATATAAGTTTATATAATTTATTAAATCGCTTTATTGAGCAAGGTTTTGAACTTCGTTTGATTATTTGTGATCAAATTTTGGTGAGTGACAAAAACCTAAGAAAACAGTTTAAAGAACATAAACTTGTAGGTCCTTGTTTACAAAAAAGTGAGATAGGACACTGGACAGAGATAGAAAAAACTACTTTTGGTTATGATGATATCAGCATCGGCTATTCTTGGGTAACAATGAACTATGCAAGCCAAGTTGCTGAAAAGACATCGTACCTCCCTTTATTTTTCATTCAAGAGTATGAATCTATTTTTTACGCTTATGATAGTTTTAGAGCACTGTGTGATCAAACATATTCATTGCCACATAAAGCTATATTTAACTCTAGATTTTTAACAAAATTTTTTAAAGAAAAAAGATTAGGTATTTTTGAAAATGATAAAAATAGTGAAAACTATGTTTGTTTTGAGCATACTTTTGCAGATTTAGATAAACCAAACATCGATGTGCTTTCAAACAGAAAAAAGAAAAAGTTGCTTTTCTATGCTAGACCCGAAAATCATGCTGCAAGAAATCTTTTTGAACTAACAACTTTTGCACTTATAAAAGCAATTGAACAGGGGATATTTGATGACAGTTGGGAGTTTTATGGGATAGGGAGTTTAAAACCAATCCTTAAATTAGAGTTAGCAAATGGGCACTACCTACAAATGTTACCAAGAGTAAGTTTCGATGAATACAAAAAGATGTTAGGAGAATTTGATATTGGGCTGTGTCCTATGTACGCACCACACCCAAGTGTGCCACCCTTTGAAATGGCATCGGCTGGTTTGATATCAATAACAACAACATTTGAAAATAGAAGCAAAGCAGATGTTGAATCTATCTCAGGCAATATTATAGCATGCAAACCGATGGTTCATGAACTTGTGAATGCTTTAAAACTTGCTAAAGAAAAATCTAATGATTTTGAGAATCGTGTAAAATATTCACAATTTGACTGGTCAAGAGATTGGAAAGATTCTTTTAGTGAAGATTTTATGAACAATTTAAAGAGATTGATAGATGCAAAATAAATTTGTTAAAGAGATTTATTTACATGTAGGTTTACACAAAACAGGCACTTCTAGTATTCAAGCGACTTTAGTAAGAAATACTCAAATATTAGAATCAAACTCTATTTTTTATTTAACTGAAATGGAAATAAATCATAGCGAATTCTTAGTGCCAATGTTTATGGAAAATCCTATTGAATTTTATTTAGAAAAAAATAAGAGTCAATCAAAAAAAGATGTAAAAAATTTCTATAACGAAAAACGAAAAAAATTAAAAAATATACTGCTTAATCTGAAGTCAGAAAAAATCGTTTTTTCTGGAGAAGATATCTCAGGTATGTCTGAATCAGAATTAAAGAATTTACATATTTTTTTTAAAAATATTTTTCCTTTAGTAAAAATTAAAATTATTATTTGTTTTAGAGAACCGTCCGACTATGTATCATCTGCATTACAACAAAGTATAAAAACTGGTTTTCGCTCTGTAAGACCTTTTGAGTATAAGAATATTAATTATAAAAATTTGATTGAAAAATTTACTTCTATATTTGACAGAAATGATTTAATTCTTTATGATTTTGAAGTAGCAAAAAAACATTATAGAGGATTAGTTGGCTATTTTTTGGAAGAAGTACTTCATATCAAAAACCTAGAAATTTCAAATATTAAAATACTGAGAGACAATGACTCAATTAGTGATATCACTGTTCATATTATTAAAGAGATTAATACTAAAGCTTCTTCTGCACTGTTTGCTAAAGGAGAAGATGGTGGCATACTAAAATATAAGCGTTATTTAAACGACACCCAAGCATTATGGTCTTTAAAAGGAAATAAATTTAAACTCAATAAAGTATATGTTGAGGAGTTATATAAAAAGCTAGAACCAGAACTACAATGGTTAAGAGAAAATTTCAATATAGACTACAATCTTAGTAATGCAACTTATACAGAACAAAGATATAAAATACCAAATAGTTTTTTTGTAACCATTAAAGAAGCATTTCCAAAACTTTCACGAATAGTAAGAAGAGCATTTTATAGTTGGTTGTGTGAAGAGATAAAAACTAGAGAAGATGATGAGTATAAAGAATTAGAAAAAACAAAACGATGGATAGAAAAAGAGTATCAACCTTTGGTAAAAATTTCACTTGATGAAGTAAAAAAACAGCTCAATAAAGAGATAGAGGCATGTCAAAGTTTTTTTGACTATTTCAAAATAGAAAATAAACAAAGTTATCAGCTATATTATCACTTGCATTTACTGCTTAGAGAAATAGGAGAATATAAAGTAGCAAATACAATGTTGCAACACTTTTATGAAAAAAATCCTTACTACAATGATGTTTGGGAAAAAAGTGCACTTGCACAATATAAGTATTTTTTTAAACAAAAAGTAAAAAAGATATTGAAAGAAAAAAGTATTAAACCTTTGCTAGTCAAAAATCAGCAGGGTTACGGAGATTTTAAAAATGTATTTTGTATCAGTCCTGAAAAAGAAGAGCTTATGGCTCAAGTTGTATTCTTTTTACAAAAACACAGTATAAAATTAAAGGTCATAGGTAAATGATTAACGAAAATGTAAAAACAATATATTTGCATGTTGGGATGCTGAAAACAGGAACTTCTAGTATTCAAGCAACAATGGCTAACAATACAGATATTTTAAAGCAATACGGTTTTTACTATTCTACAAAACTTGCAGTAAATCATAGTGATTATTTGCTTCCTATTTTTCTTGATGACCCCACAGATTTTCATGTCGAAAGAGAACGAAAATTATCACTAGAATTTATAAATAATGAATATAAAGAAAAAAAAGCAATTTTAGAAAGAGAACTCTATTATATTCAAAGTGAAAATTTGATTTTTTCAGCCGAAGGGCTTTATGTCTTTTCTTATAAAACTTTTTCTCAGTTTCGAAAATTTTTACTAAATATATTTCCGCATGCAAATATTAAAATAGTACTATGTTTAAGAAATCCATCGGAATATTTAGCATCAGAATATCAACAATTTATAAGAACTAGTTACTGTTCAAATTGGCAAGAAAAAATTAAAGAACAAACTATATATAAAAAAGAAATTAACTATTTTAAATCTTTATTTGGAAATTCAAATTTAATAGTTTATGATTTTGAAGATGCAAAAAAACATAAACTATTAAATTTGAATTTCCAAA
>Ga0209345_10005823_pt1 | contig 11322 bp, 10 predicted proteins | sample Cruoilmetagenom7_FD_187294 | JGI IMG/M metagenome (GOLD analysis project Ga0209345, IMG submission 187294) | Oil polluted marine microbial communities from Coal Oil Point, Santa Barbara, California, USA - Sample 7 (SPAdes) (version 2) | ecosystem: Environmental > Aquatic > Marine > Oil seeps ...
GCAGGAAAAATACAGCCAATGGCAAGACATCGAGATGACATTCGACCCAATGAGGAGCCGATAACATGCTGACTAGACTTCTGGGACTACTGGCGCTCTGCGCCACGGCGGCCACGCTCACACTGGCCCCCAACCAGTCGCACGCGCAACCGCTGCGCATCGTGATCGATGATCCAACGATTGAGCCTTTGCCCTTCGCCGTGCCCAGCTTTCAGCCTGAAAGCGGTGAGGCCGGGCAGATGGCGGTCGATCTGGCGCGGGTTGTGTCTGAAGACCTGACCGGCACCGGGCTTTTCCGTGAGATCCCGGCCAGCGCCTATATTTCCACCGTGAGCGATTTTAACGCGCCTGTGGAATACGCGGACTGGAAAGCGATCAACGCGCAGGCGCTGATCACCGGGGCGGTGAACGTTACCGGCAATTCTGTAAACGTGAAGTTCCGCGTCTATGATGTTTTCTCGGGCGAAGAGCTTCTGGATGGCAGCGGGCAGGGCGGTTTGCAATTTACCGGCACCGTCGATGGCTGGCGCCGGATGGCGCATAAGGTGGCCGATGCGGTCTATAGCCGGATCACCGGCGAGGGCGGCTATTTTGACAGCCGTGTTGTCTATGTCTCGGAAACCGGCCCGAAGGACGCACGGCAGAAACGTCTGGCGGTGATGGATTATGACGGGGCCAACCTGAAGTATCTGACCGAATCTGGTTCTATCGTGCTTGCGCCGCGGTTCTCGCCCACCGGTGATCGGGTTCTTTACACCAGCTACGAGAGCGGTTTCCCGCGCATCTATGTGCTGGATATCGGCACCGTCCAGCGCCGCGCGCTGCAAAGCGCCGAAGGCTCCATGGCCTTCGCGCCGCGCTTCTCGCCCAGCGGTCAGACCGTGGTCTATTCCTTGAGCCAAGGCGGCAATACCGACATTTTCTCGATGGACATCAACAGCGGCCAATCGGTGCGCCTGACCAATACCCCCGCGATCGAGACGGCGCCCAGCTTCTCTCCCGATGGCAGCAGAATCGTCTTTGAGAGTGACCGTTCTGGCAGCCCACAGCTTTATGTCATGCCCGCCACAGGCGGAGAGGCGACGCGGATTTCCTTTGGCGAAGGGCGTTATGGCACGCCCGTCTGGTCGCCGCGTGGGGATTTGGTGGCATTCACCAAACAAAACAAAGGCCGCTTCCACATTGGCGTGATGCGCCTTGATGGCTCAGAAGAGCGGCTGTTGACCGCGTCCTTCCTTGATGAAGGTCCGACATGGGCGCCCAACGGTCGGGTGATCATGTTCGCCCGTGAAACCCAAGGGGCAGGCGGGTCGTCCTCGCTTTATTCCGTCGATATTTCCGGGCGCAACCTCAAACCGGTGCGCACGCCCGAAGGCGGCTCTGACCCCTCTTGGTCACCGCTGCAGCAGTAACGTATTCCAGACCCTCCGAACGGGCGCGGGCAATTCCAATGGTTCCGCGCCTGTGTTAACACCAGCAACAACAACGCCACCACAGAGAAGGCAGACCCCTCATGAAACGTATTTTGACCAGCACGCTTTTGATTTCCGCATTGGCCGTGTCGGCCTGTACCAACCCTGACCGCTTTGGGGCCGATGGCATGGGCGGGGCCGGGATCGGGGCCAATGGCGGCGCAGGGGTCAACGCCGGCGTGGTGCCGGGCAGTGCGAATGATCCAACTTCGACCGCCTATTTCCAGCAGGCTGTTGGCGACCGGGTGTTGTTCCTTGTGGACCAATCCACGCTGACCGATGTAGGCCGCGCCACGCTTGATGGGCAGGTCGCTTGGTTGCAGGCAAACTCGGATTATCAAGCCGTGATCGAAGGTCACGCGGATGAGCAAGGCACGCGTGAATACAACATCGCGCTTGGCGGTCGCCGCGCCAATGCGGTGCGTGAATACATGATTTCGCGCGGTATCGCTGCATCGCGGCTCAAGACCATCAGCTACGGCAAAGAACGCCCGATCGAGATTTGCTCAGATGAGGCTTGCTATGCCAAGAACCGCCGCGCCGTGACCGTGCTGGCCGGTGGCGCGCTGACCAGCTAATCGCGGCAACTGCCGACGTTATACAAATCCAAGGAGGCCGATGTGCTGAAGCGATATATCTTCGTGGCGGTGATGGGGCTGATGACCGCCCCCGCCGCGCTTATGGCGCAGGACAACGATCAGACGCTGGCGGACATCCGCCAGCAACTGACTGTGCTGAGCGTCGAGGTGCAAAAGCTGCGCCGCGAGTTGTCCACCACGGGCGCTGGCTCGGTCGAAACGGGTGGCAACTCGGTTTTGGAACGTGTCGGCACCATGGAAAGTGAACTGCAGCGCCTCACTTCGAAAACCGAAGAGATGGAGAACCGGATCAACCGGGTCGTTTCCGATGGGACCAATCGCATCGGCGATCTGGAATACCGTCTGGTTGAGCTTGAGGGCGGCGATCTGGGCGCGCTTGGCGAAACCTCGACGCTGGGCGGCGGTGAAAAACCTGCCGTTGTGGCACCTGCCCCCGACGCAGTCCGGGCGGTGACAGAAATCACCCCGGGCGACGGTGCAAGCACTTCGGGTAGCATCATCACCCCCATTAATGAGGCAGAGCTGGCGGTCAGCGAAAAGACCGATTTCGAGCGGGCGCAGGGGGCGCTCGCATCCGGTGACTTTCGCAGCGCCGCCGATTTCTTTGCGACCTTCAGTCAGACCTATCCCGGTGGTCCGCTAGCCGCCGAAGCCGAATTGCGCCGGGGCGAAGCCCTGACTGGGTTGGGCGACAACCGTGAAGCCGCCCGCGCGTTTCTCGCGGCCTTTAGCGCTGATCCAGAAGGGCCCGTCGCACCGCAGTCTTTGTTTGAACTGGGCCGTTCGCTTGGCACCTTGGAGCAGACACAGGAGGCTTGCGTGACCCTGTCTGAGGTTGCCGTGCGTTTCCCCGGCGCGCCGCAGGTGAGCCAAGCCGAAGCGCAGCGCCAGACGCTGGGTTGCTCCTAAACGCTGATGGCTGCCCCCGCCGCTTTGGCTGACACCGCGCTGGCCGACAGGCTGGTGGCGGGGCTTGGGGGCACGTTACCGCCCCGCCTTGGTGTTGCGGTCTCGGGCGGGGGCGATTCCATGGCATTGTTGTCCCTGCTGCACGGGCTTTGCGCGGCGGCGGGTACGCATCTTGAAGCCGTCACTGTTGATCATGGCCTGCGACCCGAAGCCGCGACAGAAGCAGCATTTGTGGCCCGCCATGCGGGTGCTTTGGGCCTGCCCCATGAAACGCTGCAATGGCGCGGCTGGGAGGGGCAGGGCAACCTCCAAAATGCTGCCCGTGAGGCGCGGTATCGGCTGATGTCGGATTGGGCGGCGCGGCGCGATTTGCCCTGCATCGTCCTTGGCCATACGGCGGATGATCAGGCTGAGACGGTTTTGATGCGACTGGCCCGCCGCTCCGGGGTTGATGGCTTGTCAGCCATGGCCCCGCAGAGCAGGCGGCATGGGGTCACATGGCTGCGTCCCTTACTCTTCGCCCGCCGAGAAAGCTTGCGCGACTATCTGCGCCGCGCGGGTCTTGAGTGGGTCGAAGACCCCAGCAACGATGATCCTCGTTACGCGCGCATTCAAACCCGCCAAACCCTCGCCGCACTCGCCCCGCTTGGAATTGATGTCGAGACGTTGGCCGAGGTGGCAAGCAATATGGCCACCGCCCGCGACGCGCTGGAACGCCAGACTGAGCGTGCCGCAGGCGATATTCTGCGCATGGAGGGTGGGGCACTGGTGATGCGGTCTGAGGCATTCTTTGCCGAACCCGAAGAGATCCGCCGCCGCCTGATGATCCGCGCGCTAGGGAAGATTAGCTGCAGCGCCTATCCCCCTCGACGCGGACCCGTTGCAGCCCTGATTGCTGGGCTGGCGGAAGGGCAGGCCGCAACGCTGGATGGTTGTCAGGCGCTGGTACGGCGCGGTGAAATCTGGCTCTTTCGCGAATATAATGCAGTGCGGGATCATCGGGTGCCTGTGGGTCACCTTTGGGATAAACGCTGGCGTGCGGTGCCGTCGGGCGGGTCGCCTGATGGGGCTGAGCTGCGCGCCTTGGGGCCGGATGGCTTAGCCCAATGTCCCAATTGGCGCAGCCTTGGGCGGCCCCGCGCCATGCTGTTGTCCACCCCGGCAATCTGGCATGGCGCGCAGCTGCTTGCAGCGCCCCTTGCCGGGCTGGACGAGAAATGGCATGTCCTGCTCGAAAGCGGCGCGGAATGGATCAACACCGCGCCATTATCGCATTGAACATGAGCGTATCATGTCTATCTTAGTATGGTGGTTGCCCGATGGGGCGCCCCTTGGGTCGCAGGACTTGCCTGCGGCCATGTGAATTTAGGAGAATTCCCTTGGGAAATGTTCGTAACCTCGCCTTCTGGGTTGTCCTGATGCTGCTGGTACTGGCGCTGTTCAACCTGTTCAGCGGGTCCAGCGGTTCGCTGCAAAACAACGAGGTCAGCTATTCCGAGTTTGTTACCTCCGTACAGGATGGTGATGTCCGTAATGTGACACTGGACGGCGAGCAGGTGCGTTTCCGGTCGGCAGACGGGGCGGACTATCTCACGATCAAGCCCGAAGACGCAGAGTTGACGCAGCTGTTGATCAGCAATGAGATCCCCGTAAAGGCGCGCCCGCAGCAGCAGTCTGGTTTCCAAACCTTCCTAATGTCGCTGCTGCCGATCGCGTTGCTGATTGGTGTCTGGATTTACTTCATGAACCGCATGCAGGGCGGCGGCAAAGGCGGCGCAATGGGCTTTGGCAAATCCAAAGCCAAGATGCTGACCGAAAAGCAGGGCCGCGTGACCTTTGACGACGTGGCGGGCATCGACGAGGCCAAGGAAGAGCTTGAAGAGATCGTCGAATTCCTCCGCAACCCGCAGAAATTCTCGCGCCTTGGCGGCAAAATCCCCAAAGGTGCGCTGCTCGTGGGCCCTCCCGGTACGGGTAAGACATTGCTGGCGCGCGCGATTGCTGGCGAGGCGGGTGTGCCTTTCTTCACCATCTCCGGCTCTGATTTTGTTGAGATGTTTGTCGGTGTCGGTGCGAGCCGTGTCCGCGATATGTTCGAGCAGGCCAAGAAAAACGCCCCCTGTATCGTCTTTATCGACGAAATCGACGCTGTGGGTCGCCACCGGGGGGCCGGTTATGGCGGCGGCAATGACGAGCGTGAGCAGACATTGAACCAGCTGTTGGTTGAGATGGACGGTTTTGAGAGCAACGAAGGTGTCATCATCCTCGCCGCAACCAACCGCCGCGACGTGCTCGACCCCGCGCTGCTGCGTCCGGGCCGCTTTGACCGTCAGGTCACCGTGCCAAACCCCGACATCAAAGGCCGTGAGAAGATCCTCTCCGTTCACGCCCGCAAGACCCCTCTGGGGCCGGATGTTGACCTGCGCATCATCGCGCGCGGCACGCCGGGTTTCTCGGGTGCTGATCTGGCGAACCTTGTGAACGAGGCAGCGCTCATGGCCGCCCGCGTGGGCCGCCGTTTCGTCACAATGATCGACTTTGAGCAGGCCAAAGATAAAGTCATGATGGGGCCGGAGCGCCGCTCGATGGTGATGACTGCCGAACAGAAAGAGATGACCGCCTATCACGAAGCCGGTCACGCGCTGGTTGGTATGACCCTACCGAAATGTGATCCGGTCTATAAGGCCACGATCATTCCGCGTGGTGGTGCGCTTGGTATGGTGATGAGCCTGCCTGAGATTGACCGTCTGAACATGTTCAAAGACGAATGCCACCAGCGTTTGGCCATGGCCATGGCGGGCAAAGCGGCTGAAATCCACAAGTACGGCCCCGATTCTGTCTCCAACGGCCCGGCGGGCGACATCCAGCAGGCATCTGCCTTGGCACGTGCAATGGTGCTGCAATGGGGCATGTCGGATAAAGTCGGCAACATCGACTATTCCGAAGCAGCTCAGGGCTATCAGGGCAACACTGGCGGGTTCTCGGTTTCAGCTAATACCAAGGAACTGGTTGAGAAAGAGGTCCAGAAGTTCATTCAGGACGGCTATGACCACGCACTGAAGATCATCACCGAGAAAGAGGTGGAGTTCGAGCGTCTGGCGCAAGGTTTGCTGGAATATGAAACCCTGACGGGCGATGAGATCAAACGCGTCATGGAGGGGCTGCCGCCTGCGGAAGATTCCGACGACGACAACTCTGACGCGGGCAGTGCGCCGAGCGTCACCGCGATCCCCAAGGCGAAAGGCAAGAAGACCCCGCCAAAGGATGGCGGGATGGAGCCTGAACCTTCGGTTTAACCTGACCTTAAGACTAGCTTTAAAGACCCCGCTTCGGTGGGGTCTTTTTTGTTACGGCTGGCTGAATAGGCCCTGGTAGAGATTCAGGTGTCGCCTCACCGGCACTGACGCGCTAGATATGGGTAAATGGCTTAATATTAAGGGTTTTATGCGACGCATTCTTTTGGCTCTGGCTGCCCTCTCCGCACTTATGACCGGTCCGGCTTGGGCTGAGGCTCAAAATTACACGGTGGCCTTGGGCGGGCGTCCCTTGGGCACATTGCAGTTCGATGGGCAAAGCCGGAACGCAGCATTCTTGTTGTCGCTCAACAATGCGCCCTTTGGTATCAAGAACGGCACCTTTAACGCGGTGACGAAATCTGCCGGAGGCGACGTCAGCTATCTTGGCGCCAACCGGGGAAGCGAAACGCGCGATATTGCGATTGGCCGAACCGCAGATCGGGTCACTTCGGTGACGATCACGCCCTCATCGGAAATGACTGCGATGTCGAATGCCAAAGCGGTGCCTGCCGGCGTCCTGTTCCCGCCCGAGGTTTTTGCAGCACTGGCGAAATCCGGTGGCTGTCCGTCCCCGCTTGCCCTCTACGATGGCCGCCGCGTGGTTCAGATTGCGACCCAAGCAATCAGCCAAGAGGGGGCCTCTGTGCGTTGCGAAATGTCTTATCGCGTTGTGATGGGGCCGGGGTATGTATCGCCTTTCTATCTCAAGTCGTTCGGGATGGAGCTTGTCTATACCGCAGGTGAACTTGCCAATGCTTCGTTAAGCGGTGGCGGATTCAAAGTTCATCTGACCCGCCAATAGGCGGGGTTTCACCATTCGACCAAACCGCCCCAAAGGACGCAAAGATGCCTGAGCTACGCACGACCGATCACAGCGCCCGGATCACCTGGCTGGGCATGGTCCCTCAAGATCGCAAGAACATCCGCTCCGTTCCTATGAATGCGGCTTTTGCGACCTATGCGGGGTTCGAGGGCGACTTCCACGCCGGGCTCACCCGTCCTGCCTGCGTGCGCGTTCGCAATCTGCACCCCAAGGGCAGGGAAATTCGCAACACGCGCCAACTTTCTATTCTCTCAGCCGAAGAGATGGCCCAGATCGCCACGGCCATCGATCTACCCGCGCTTGATCCCACACTACTCGGTGTGTCGATCATCCTTGAAGGCATTCCAGATTTTACCCTCGTGCCACCGGGGTCACGGCTGCAAAACGCCCAAGGTACGACGCTTGTGGTAGACATCGAAAATGGCCCCTGCAATTTGCCCGCGCGAGAGATCGAAAGCGAGGCGCCCGGTCACGGCAAAGGCTTCAAGGCCGCGGCACGGGGCAAGCGCGGTGTTACCGCTTGGGTCGAACGGGAAGGGCCGCTGTCCTTGGGTGACGAACTGCGACTTTTTGTGCCCAATCAACCCAGTTGGCCCCACCTCGGCTAACCGCGCGCCGTTTCGCGAACTTTGAGTGTCGGAAACACGGCTCCCCGCCAGGGTGTAGTCGCGCTATGGATTAAGGATCAAGATCGCCAACAATGGCAACAGGGGAATCTCATGGCTTTTAAAACCGACATTCAAATCGCCCGCGAAGCGGCGAAACGCCCTATTCAGGAAATCGGCGCAAAGCTGGGCATTTCCAGCGATGATCTGCTGCCCTATGGCCATGACAAAGCGAAGGTAAGTCAAAGTTTTATCGATTCTGTTCAGGACCGCCCCGACGGGAAGCTAATCCTCGTCACCGCGATCAACCCCACGCCCGCGGGTGAGGGGAAGACGACCACCACGGTCGGCCTCGGCGACGGGCTAAACCGTATCGGTAAAAAGGCAGCGGTTTGCATCCGCGAAGCTTCGCTCGGGCCAAATTTTGGCATGAAAGGCGGTGCCGCGGGCGGTGGCTATGCGCAGATCGTCCCGATGGAAGAGATGAACTTGCATTTCACCGGCGACTTTCACGCCATTACCTCGGCGCATAACCTGCTGGCCGCGATGATCGACAACCACATCTACTGGGGCAATGAGCTAGAGATCGACACACGCCGCGTTGTCTGGTGTCGGGTGGTCGACATGAACGACCGCGCGCTGCGCCAGATCACGGCCTCCTTGGGCGGCGTGCCGAACGGTTTCCCGCGCGAAAGCGGGTTCGACATCACCGTGGCGTCCGAAGTCATGGCGATCCTGTGCCTCGCGCGCAACCTGACCGACCTGCAAGAGCGCTTGGGCGCGATGATCGTCGCCTACCGCCGCGACCGCACCCCGGTCTATGCGCGCGACATCAAAGCCGATGGTGCCATGACCGTGCTGCTGAAAGACGCGATGCAGCCGAACCTCGTGCAGACGCTGGAAAACAACCCCGCTTTCGTGCACGGCGGCCCTTTCGCCAATATCGCCCACGGCTGTAACTCGGTCATCGCGACGACAACGGCCCTGAAACTGGCCGATTACGTGGTGACTGAAGCAGGCTTTGGTGCCGATCTGGGTGCTGAGAAGTTCATGAACATCAAGTGTCGCAAGGCTGGGCTCGCGCCGTCGGTCGTTGTCGTCGTGGCCACGGTGCGCGCGATGAAGATGAACGGCGGTGTGGCTAAGGCCGACCTTGGGGCTGAAAATGTTGATGCCGTCCAGAAGGGCTGTGCCAACCTTGGGCGCCATATCGAGAACGTCAAATCCTTTGGCGTTCCGGTTGTCGTAGCGATCAATCACTTCGTGACCGACACCGATGCTGAGGTTCAAACGGTAAAGGATTACGTTGCCGCGCAGGGCTCAGAAGCGATCCTGTCGCGCCACTGGGAATTGGGCTCCGAAGGCTCCGCCGATCTGGCCACCCGCGTGGCAGAAATTGCCGATGGCGACAGCGCCAATTTCGCACCGCTCTATGCCGACGACATGCCGCTGTTCCAAAAGATCGAGACCATCGCCAAACGCATCTACCGCGCGGACGAGGTATTGGCCGACCAAAAGGTGCGCAACCAGCTGAAAGACTGGGAGGCGCAGGGTTACGGCGACCTGCCGGTCTGCATGGCCAAGACGCAATACAGCTTCTCAACTGACCCTGACCTGCGCGGCGCGCCCACAGGCTTTAGCGTGCCAATCCGCGAGGTACGGCTCTCGGCTGGGGCAGGGTTTGTCGTGGTGATTTGCGGTGAGATCATGACCATGCCGGGCCTGCCAAGGGTGCCTTCTGCCGAGGCAATCAAGCTTAACGCCGACGGCGATGTGGAGGGATTGTTCTAAGGCGGGTTGCATTGCCCAGCTGTCGCGGTGATGTAGGGCGTGTTCAACCTGTAGCGAGCGAAAGTGAGACGGATATGGCAGCGACGATCATCGACGGCAAAGGCTTTGCGGCAACAGTGCGTGAAAAGGTGGCGGGCCATGTTGCCCGGCTTGAGGCCGATCATGGGATAACGCCGGGCCTCGCCGTGGTGCTGGTAGGCGAAGACCCCGCGAGCCAAGTTTACGTGCGCTCCAAGGGTAAAATGACCCGCGAAGTTGGCATGAAGTCGGTTGAACACAAGCTGCCCGCCACTGTGGAACAACAGGCGTTGCTTGAGCTGATCGACAGGTTGAACAACGATCCAGAGATCCATGGCATCCTTGTTCAACTGCCGCTGCCGGACCACCTTGATGAACAGCGCGTGGTAAACTCCGTGTCCCCGGCCAAGGATGTGGACGGCTTTCACATATCCAACGTTGGTCTGCTGGGTACGGGGCAGAAAAGCATGGTGCCCTGTACACCCTTGGGCTGTCTGATGATGCTGCGCGAACAGCATGGTGATCTGTCTGGCATGAATGCCGTGGTAATCGGGCGCTCAAACATCGTTGGCAAACCCATGGCGCAGCTGCTCCTAGGCGATAGCTGCACCGTCACCATTGCCCATAGCCGCACCCGCGATTTGCCAGAGGTGGTGCGCCGCGCCGATATCGTCGTCGCCGCTGTGGGCCGCCCTGAGATGGTACCGGGGGATTGGATCAAAGAAGGCGCCACGGTGATCGACGTGGGCATCAACCGGATCGAGGTGGGTGAGAAAACCAAATTGGTCGGCGATGTGCATTTTGAAAGCGCCAGTCAGCGCGCCGGGGCCATCACTCCCGTTCCGGGCGGTGTAGGGCCAATGACCATCGCCTGCCTTTTGGCCAATACCGTCACTGCCTGCTGCCGCGCCAACGGCCTTGATGAACCCGAGGGTCTAACGGCTTAAGACGCGCTCACCGGCACAATGGTGCCCTGTAGGATGGCGATCAGCTTTGTCTCGCCATCGTTTTCAGCATGAACCTCAGCCGTAACCACGCATAGCCGCCGCCCCGGTTTCACCACCCGGCCTGTGGCAACAAGCCGGTCCCCACGCGCCGGGGCCAACAGATTGATCTTTATCTCAGAGGTCACAACGTCGACATCGGGTGGAAGCATGCTTAAGGCCGCATACCCCGCGGCCGAATCGCCGATGGAAAAGGTTAACCCCGCATGGCCGAACCCTTGCTGCTGCATTGCACTCGGCAAGATCGGCGCAGAAACCCGCACCAAACCAGGCTGAACCTCAATAATTTGCGCTCCTAGCGTCTGCATCATCGTCTGCGATGCAAAGCTCTCCCGCACCCGGCGTTCAATCGTGTCGTTCATTATCGCCCCTTTCCGGGCATGGGTATGGCCACAGGTTGCGGCCCGGTCAGCACCGCACGGGCATCCGCGTCCATCAGGTCACAGAGCACTCGCGATTGACTGCGAAGTCCGCCAGTATACGTGCCGTAAGCAGGCAAAATCAGTCGCGAAGTGTCAAACAAAAAGGCTGGCCGCGATATACTACGCCCCCGTGCCCGGACCGTCGCCTTAGGGTGATAATGACCCGATACTTCTCCACGGCTCCCGGGCACGGCGATATGGCGAAAAGTAAGCGGCCCCAATGAAAGCTCGCTCAAATGCGTACCGCCTAGCCCGACCGGACCAGGATCGTGATTGCCCTCGATCCAATCCCACCGGCGACCGGCTTGCAGGCCCAGTATCCACAAACGCTCGTCTTCTGGCAGCGCTTGCGCTGCGCCAAGGTCATCAAAACTATCGCCAAG
>Ga0209345_10005825_pt1 | contig 11320 bp, 5 predicted proteins | sample Cruoilmetagenom7_FD_187294 | JGI IMG/M metagenome (GOLD analysis project Ga0209345, IMG submission 187294) | Oil polluted marine microbial communities from Coal Oil Point, Santa Barbara, California, USA - Sample 7 (SPAdes) (version 2) | ecosystem: Environmental > Aquatic > Marine > Oil seeps ...
AATGTACGACTTACTCTGATTCCTCCCTCTGGCCTTGTGAAATTAAATATCTGAAAATCTATAGTGCTAAACCTGACTTTGATTTTCTCCTGTGAAAGTCCTTGACAATAAATAATTTTGGTAATAAATCTATCAATAACATTAGGTTTATAAACAGACTTCCTTGAATAGTGGCTGAACGAAAACCCGGTTATTTGTCATTTCGACCGAAGGGAGAAATACTTAACGTTAATACTCTTATGAAAAAATATTTTTGGTTATTCAAATATGCTTTTTTAGTGCTTGTAGTACTGGCCTTTTCAGTCCTGGGGGTAAATCTGTTAATCAGCGCATACTCTTTAAACGACGCTCATCTATTCGTCATGATGTTTTTCTCTTCAAGCTTCATAATCTTGGTTTGTGTAGCTTTTGTTGTCGGGCTTATTTCAAGAGCAGTGCAAAGGGCGAGACATGACAAGAAGAAGGATCTCTCAAATTCAGTGGATAGTTTTCCAAATGCGTAATAACTAGTGTCTGAACGAAAACTATCTAGTGCCCATCCAGAAATGGCTATTCTCAGCAATCTCTGCGCCTGCCTGTGCGTAGCACGCAGACAGGTCAGACTCAGATTTTAATCCTCAAAATACTTAATGTATTCCTGCGGTTAAAATCTTCGTCTTCCTGGACCTTACAGAAACTATCTCATTTCTGGATGGACACTATCTAACTTAATGAACTTAAAGAAGTTAAAGTAATTTAACAATGTCTTTAATATTTTTAAGAGAGGACTCCAAATGAAGATGCTTCGAACTTTTGTCTTATTCCTAGTTTTTTGTTTGACGGCCCAACCTGTTTTTGCACAAGACACCTTAAAGATTCCAGACCCATTAAAACCTTGGATTGACTGGGTTCTTCATGGTCACGAAGAGGAGTATCTATGTATTCCTCATCACAATGACAGTTCACAGCTCAGGTGTAGTTGGCCTACTGAACTGAAACTGTCAATAAACAACAAGGGCGGAAAGTTTGAGCAAGAGTGGCTTGTCAATCATGAAAGCTGGGTTACGCTACCAGGAAGTGATCAGTATTGGCCCGAGAATATCTCTGTAAACGGAGAATTCGTTGTTGTTTTAAAAAAAAGCAGTCAGCCGCAAATAAAACTTCAGAAAGGAACCTATAGAATAACTGGAGAATTTAGCTGGGATAAATTGCCGGAACATATCCAGACCCCTCATGATAACGCATTGGTTTCTATTATGATTAACGATACGGCAATTGATTTTCCGAACATTGACGATCAGGGTAGACTGTGGCTCCAAACCCAAAGGCAAAGAGGAGAAAAAATTGAGAATAAACTCAACATTCAAAGTTTTCGGCTGATCGATGACAGGATTCCACCACGTATAGTACTTTACTTAAAATTAGACGTAGCAGGGTCCGCCAGAGAGATTATCTTAGGCCCATCTTTTCCTCCAGATCAATTCATCCCTGTTTCCTTAAAAAGTTCGTTGCCGGCACGCGTTGAACAAGATGGCCGTATCCGCCTGCAAATTCGCCCAGGCCAGTGGTTTTTGACGCTTACCGTGAGATATGTCGGGCAACTTTCATCCTTTACTTTTAGCAGACCGGAAGATGGTTTTTGGCCGGAAGAAGAAATCTGGGTCTTCAATGCACAAAACAACCTGAGAATTGTCGAAATTGAAGGGGTTCCGTCAATTGATCCTTTACAAACGTCGTTGCCTAAAAATTGGCGAAATTATCCAGCGTATCGTGTCATGGCTGGTGATACAATAAAGTTAAATGAAATAAAACGGGGAGATCCTCATCCTGCGCCAGATCAACTCACTTTAGAACGAAATGTCTGGTTGCGATTTGATGGCTCCGGGTATACAATTCAAGACCAAATTTCAGGAAAAAAGAACACTGATTGGCGTCTTGAGATGAATCCTCCGATTAAGCTTGGCAGGGTTGCTGTTGATGGCGTAGAACAATTTATTACCAAGCGGGAAGGAACTGATAAGACAGGGGTTGAACTGAGAAAAGGACTCATACAACTTAAGGCAGATAGTGAATATCTCGGTGATATTTCAAAATTGCCGGTAACTGGCTGGGATCACGATTTTCAGCATGTAAAAACCAATTTGTGCCTGCCGCCGGGCTACCGAATTTTAAACGCTACTGGGATTGATAATATTCCTGACACATGGTTGACTCGCTGGACGCTTCTCGATCTCTTTTTAGTTCTTGTTTTTACAATTGCTGTAGCAAAACTCTATTCTAAACTGTTTTCTGTGTTAGCTTTTGTCACCTTGGTACTCCTCTTTCATGAACCGGTCGCTCCTTGCTGGGTTTGGTTGGCAATCCTGGTTGGTGTTGCCCTTCTGAGGTATCTCCCTGTCGGCAGATTCAAGCGTGTGGTTAAAATTTATCATATCCTGGCCGCTATTGTACTCATCTCAATCTCTATCCCCTTTGCTATAAATCAGCTCCGCGTAGGAATCTATCCACAGTTGGAAAAACCCTGGCAGTCAATGGCCTTAAGCTATCCAAAACGACAAATAGCTTCATCTGCTCCAATGAAGGTAGAAGAACAAATTGTAGGGGAGGCAGATAGGTTTGGAAAACGCAAAGCTGAAAATCTGGCTCAACTTGAAGATAAAGCTGTTGGCATCTTTGAGAGCACAGTTAGATCAGAAGGCTATTTTAAACGAGGGAGATCGCAGGTTGCCCAGTATGACCCAAGAATGATAAATCAGACCGGCCCCGGCCTACCTGTATGGCAGTGGAATACTGTTTCCATGAATACAGGACCGGTACAAAGCGGACAACAAATTTCACTTATGATAATTGGACCAAAGACCAACTTGGCGCTTTCTTTCATCCGTGTCGGCCTGCTAATTGCTCTTGCTCTTGGAATCTTTGAGATTGGGTATCGAAAAGTTGGCGGGTGGCAATACCCCGACATTAAAACTCTTTTATTAATCCATTTGTTAATCTGCGGTCTGTTTGCTTCAACAATCAGTCATGCAAATGAAATTCCATCTCCAAACATGTTTGAAGAACTGCGTAATCGGCTCCTTGAAAAGGATGATTGTTTCCCAAACTGCGCTGATATTTCCATGATGGAGATTACTATCTCGCCTGACGATCTTCAGATTACAATGAGCGTTAACAGTCAAGTCAATGTAGCGGTGCCTCTGCCGGGAAGCCCGAAACATTGGCTTCCGAAAGAAGTCTCAATCGATCAAAAAAAAGCAAAAGCTCTCTTTAAAACTAAAAACGGGTTCTGGATGTTGGTGCCGGCCGGCAAACACGAGCTGGTTCTAAAAGGGAAGTTGCCGAAATACAATACGATTCAATTACCTCTGCCGCTTAAACCACATCGGGTCGAAATAGAGCAGAAAGGCTGGACAAGCGAGGGAGTCCATGAGGACGGCGTAATAGACAATCAAATCCAATTCAAAAGAATTACTGAAGAATATAGCCCCGCAAATCAAATTCTAAACACCGGCGTACTGCCACCGTTTGCTCTGGTTGAACGCAAACTGCTCTTCGGTCTGGTATGGAAAATAGAAACAAGAATACAGCGTATTAGCCCTACAGGTTCCGCAATTGTTCTTGAAGTTCCTCTCTTGCCGGGAGAGTCGGTCATTACAGAAGGTGTAGAAGTTGAAAATGGCAAGGCAAGGGTAAATCTCGATGCACAGACAAGGCAAATACAATGGGAATCCGTTCTTGATAAAGTAAGTGAAATAATACTCAAGCACACAGAAACAAACCTGTGGACAGAGACTTGGCAAGTCGATGTCAGTCCGATTTTTCATGTGGAGTATGAAGGAATTCCAGTTATTTTACATCAACAGGGAAACTGCTGGAACCCCAAATGGCATCCTTGGCCGGGAGAAGAGGTCAAACTTAAAATTTCCCGACCAGCCGGAGTTGAAGGGCAAACGCTCACTATCGATAAAAGTCATCTTGAAGTACGACCCGGCCAAAGAGTAACTGACTGTAAATTGACCCTCTCAATCAGAAGCAGTCAAGGTACTCATCATACTATTATCATCCCTGCAAATGCATTACTGCAAGAGGTTAAAATTGGTGGTCGTGTTCAACCGATAAGACAGGAAGGCAGGAATGTAGTCTTGCCAATAACTCCTGGATTACAAACGATAATTCTTCAATGGCGTGTAAAAGCAGGCATGTCAATGCAGTTTGATACGCCGGAGGTTGATTTAGGTATCCAAAATGTCAATGCAAACATTGACGTTTCTTTGCCACACAATCGTTGGCCCCTTTATCTCTCCGGGCCGCAACTTGGTCCTGCTATCCTCTTCTGGTCCGTTGTGATTGTAATCATTCTCGCCGCGTTTGGGCTGAGCATGACAGGATTGACACCTCTTAAATTTAGACATTTGTTTCTACTTGGTATCGGGATGAGCCAAAGTAGTATTTTTGGCAGCTTATTCGTAGTCGGCTGGTTAATTGCGCTCGATTCTCGAAAGAAGGCAAATCCTAATTGGGACAAAAATGCCTTTAATTTAATGCAGGTGGGTATTGGACTCCTTACCGCCCTTGCAATAGGGATGCTTATTTTGGCTATCAGTAAAGGCTTGTTAGGGCATCCTGATATGAATATTGTTGGTAATGGCTCAAATACTGGTCTTCTCCGTTGGTATCAAGATTACAGCAGTCAAAAACTGCCACAGGCCAGGATCTTCTCAATTCCCATGACATGTTATCGTTTGGCAATGCTTGCTTGGGCCCTTTGGATTTCATTGTATCTCATTAAAATATTGAAATGGGGCTGGACAAACTTTACTCATCCAACAATCTGGCACAGCGTATCTAAAGATGCAAAGTCGATAAAAAAAGATCGCAAAGGTCCTCCAACACTTGCCCCAAAAGACATTGAGTCTGAAAAACCGAATGCAGAACATCCTTCAGAAGAGGATTAGCTGTGGGGATTTATTTTATGGATCATCGTGAATTAGTGAGGAGATTCTGCTGATCTAATGGCTGTTCGAGTGGATTACCCCAGTAATACGCGATAAATCAATTTTATTTACTATAGGCTGTATTCATGTTATATGTGGTAGTATGTTCTCAGTATCTGAAAATCTATAGAAAAGTAAAGAGTCTTGTTGGAGGATTAAGTTGCCACCCCTTTCCAAGGAATACGATGTTATTGTGATCGGCGCCGGGCACGCAGGTTGTGAGGCTTCTCTCGCTGCGTCTCGAATGGGGTGTAAGACCCTTCTCTTGACCATCAACCTTGATACCATCGCATTGATGTCCTGTAATCCCGCTATCGGCGGGCTCGCCAAAGGGCAGTTGGTTAAAGAGACCGATGCTCTGGGTGGAGAGATTGGAAAGAATACAGACGCAACTGGTATACAATTCCGGATTTTGAACACAAGGAAGGGGCCTGCTGTTCGGTCATCTCGAGCTCAAGCTGACAAACAAGCCTATCGTCTGCGCATGAAATCGGTTTTAGAGAATCAGAAGAACCTTGATATCAGACAGACACTCGCAGATACGATCTTGGTAGAGGATAATATTGTTTATGGTGTGAGGACCAATATTAATGAATGTTTTATTACAAAGACACTTGTTATTACTACGGGTACGTTCTTAAACGGGGTAATCCACATAGGTATGGAAAATTTTTCGTCAGGTAGGATGGGGGACCCCCCGTCCGTAGGGCTCGCTGAGAGTTTGATGGGCTTGGGATTTCTAATGGGAAGGTTGAAGACCGGCACCACCCCCCGACTCAACGGGAAGACGATTAATTTTGAAGACCTTGCGCCACAGGAAGGGGACAACCCGCCAACCCCTTTTTCCTTTTCTACAAAAGAGATAAAACAGCCACAGGTTCCATGCTTTATTACATACACAAACCCCAAAACCCACGAGATAATAAGGAGTGGTTTGGATCGTTCTCCCTTGCACACAGGGGTTATAAAGAGTGTGGGTGTAAGATACTGTCCCTCTATAGAAGATAAGGTTGTGCGCTTCTCTGAAAAGTCCAGGCACCAGATATTCTTGGAGCCCGAAGGTCTTGATACAGTGGAGATATATCCTAACGGTCTATCCACCAGCCTCCCTATGGATATACAATTGAAGATGGTTAAGAGTATAAAGGGGTTGGAGGATGCGGAAATAATGAGGCCAGGGTATGGTATTGAGTATGACTATATAGACCCTACCCAATTGAAGCCAACACTGGAGACAAAACTGATCAATAACCTCTATTTAGCAGGTCAGATCAATGGCACGACCGGCTATGAGGAAGCCGCTGCTCAGGGTATTATGGCTGGGATCAATGCTGCCCTGAAGGCACATGACAGAGAGCCTTTCACACTGGATAGGTCTGAGGCATATATCGGGGTTTTAATAGATGATCTCGTTACCAAAGGAACAGATGAACCCTACCGCATGTTCACGTCAAGGGCGGAATATCGGTTGTTACTTAGGGAGGACAATGCAGACCTGAGGTTACGGGAAAAGGGTTACCTTCTTGGCCTGGTAAACGATGAGGAGTACGAACGGCTTAGAGCAAGGGTCAAGGCTGTTGAGGAAAAGATAGCTAGCTTTAAGGCCCAGACAATCAACCCAGACAAGCTCACAAATGAGAAACTCCTTGAGATAGGAAGCAGTCCCATAAATAATGTCCTCAGTCTGGAGGAGCTTCTGCGGAGACCGGAGATATCATATGATACTCTGAAATTATTTTATCGCTCAATTACCCCCGGGTTATCCTCAAATGATGCTCGTCAGGTGGAGATTCAAGTCAAGTACAAGGGGTATATAGATAGGCAAGAGGAACAGATAAGGAGATTCAGGAAGATGGAAGGGATACAGATACCCCAGGATTTCAATTTTCAGAATGTCCCTGGGTTATCAAATGAAGTGAGGGAAAAATTACTCAATATCAGACCCGTTTCTATAGGACAGGCATCCCGTATCTCCGGGATTACGCCTTCTGCTATATCCGTACTGACCGTATACATGAAAAAGCTGAGGTACATATAAGTTTCAAAATTTCTGATATGTGTCGATAACTTGTGCTGTAGTGTTAATATCCTGTCGTAATGCCGATCGAATAAGAAGGAGAGAATGTGTTTCATATAGTGACTTCGCAAGACATAAAGGATGGTCAAGCAACGGACATTTATTTTTCTCGAATTTTAGATATCCTTAGGGCTAAGAACTCGGATAAATGGGTCAGAGCTGAGATTATAGCTAAGAAATTACCCAGAGATTGGCGGTGGGCGGTTTTGGCAGGGGTGGAGGAGTCTGCAAGACTGCTGGAAGGCCTAAATGTCAAAGTGAGGTGTCTAGCCGAAGGTACCCTGTTCAGGGAGTATGATCCAGTATTTGAGATAGAGGGCAACTATATGGATTTCGGAGTTTATGAGACGGCTATACTGGGCTTTTTCTGTCAGGCCTCTGGAATAGCAACTGCGGCAGCCAGGTGTCGAAAGGCTGCCGGAGATAGGCTCATGATAAGTTTTGGCGCCAGACGCATGCATCCGGCCATCTCTCCTATGATAGATAGGAGTGCATTCATTGGTGGATGCGATGGTGTGTCGTCTATTAAAGGCGCCAAGCTTATAGGAGAGGAACCTGTGGGTACTATGCCCCACACCCTTATTCTTATTATGGGGGACACGATCGAGGCAACCAGGGCCTTCCATGAGGTTATATCCAAAAAGGTAAATCTGGTTGCCCTTGTGGACACCTTCAATGATGAGAAGTTTGAAGCTACGAGGGTAGCGGAGGCCTTTGGCGGGGATTTGTTTGCGGTAAGACTGGACACCCCTTCATCAAGAAGAGGGGATTTTCTGCAGATACTAAAGGAGGTCCGTTGGGAACTGGACTTAAGAGGTTATAGCGGTGTTAAACTCATTGTCAGTGGAGGGATAAACGAGAAGAGCATCTCAGAACTCAACCCTTTGGTGGATGCCTACGGTGTTGGAACATCCATATCTAGCGCTCCAGTCGTAGATTTTTCTCTCGATATAGTGGAGATAGAGGGGCTTCCCGTGGCAAAGAGGGGAAAGATGTCTGGGAAGAAGATGCTCCTCAGGTGCCCCAAGTGTTTCTCATGTGAAGTTGTGTCAGGAGATGAACAGGAAGGAAGGTGTGAGTGTGGGAATCGGTTTCAGATTCTTACGGAGTCTCTTATAGAAAATGGGAGGATAGTCAGGGATATGCCGAGACCCCAGGAGATCAGGGAACTCGTGTTGGATCAACTGGGACATTTTGAGGTTTGAGGTCGTCCCCCCCCGAACGTGACGCCTCCGAATCCTAACAAGGAGAGGTTAGAGAATGCATTCCAATAATTTGTTCGATGAGATAAAAAAGATCAACTCAGAGATGGAAAGTCAATTTTATCGCCTATTCAGCCCTAAACATCCTCTTCAGTCCCTACCTGAAGAGAAGTGGCAACCATATACGGACGTCTATGAAACGAAGGATGCCCTGATGATCAAGATGGAGTTAGCAGGAGTAAAGAAGGAAGACCTCTCAGTGGGTTTCTTCCACGGTAGGCTGATAATCAAGGGATTCAGAAGGGACCTCCCTTCTGGTGAGAAAAGGATATATTACCAGATGGAGATCAATTATAGCGAATTTGAAAGGGCAATAATTCTGCCTGAGGCCGCGAAGGAAGCGGACATAAAGGCAGAGTATAAAAACGGTTTTTTGACTATAACAGTCCTAAAAGACCCTGTTCAAATTATAGAAGAAGGGATGGAGATTAAAGTTGAATAAGGAGACAATATGGTTTTCTCAAGATTAAAAGATATGGCTTTGGAAGAAGCAGTGGGGAATAATAAGGTGGTAAACAAGAACATACCCGAAGAGTTGGCTGTCATACCAGTGGAGGATATGGTCATATATCCCCATACAATCATTCCCCTTGCCGTAGTGGGTAAAAGTAGCATCGCGGCTGTAGATCATGCAATGTCGCAGGATAAGATATTAGGGGCCTTAGCAATAAAGTCGAAAGAAAAAGAAGAGATACTCCATGAAGACCTCTATGATGTAGGATCGGCCATGGCTATTCATAAGATGTGGAAGATGCCCGATGGTAGTATGAGACTCATCATACAGGGTTTGGAGAAGATAAGGGTAACGGAATATTTACAGAGCGATCCATTCCATAAGGCCAGGATAGAGGTCATACCGGAAAAGGATGAGACTAATGAGAGAATAGAGGCATTGATGAAGACCATTGCCGGGCAATACCATAAGATGGTAGCCTTGGTTCCTTACATCCCAGATGAAGTACAGATGGCCATAATGAACATAGACGAACCCATAAAGCTTGTTTATTTCGTGGCTACTATGGTCAAGACGAAATTGGCGGAGGCCCAGGAGATACTGGAATTGGAGAAAGTTGAGGAAAAACTTCGCAAGGTCTTGTCCATATTGAACCGAGAACTTGAACTACTGGAGTTAGGGGGTAAGATCCAGTCTCAGGTGAAAAGCGAGATGAGCAAGAGCCAGAGAGAATACTACCTTAGAGAGCAGTTGAAGGCTATCCAGCAAGAACTCGGGATGACAGACGAGAGACAGGTGGAAGTGGATGAGATTCAGACAAAGATAGAGGAAGCCAACCTTCCAGATTACGTATCGGAGGTAGTGGAAAAGGAATTAAAGCGCTTTGAGAAGTTGCCTCCAGCATCAGCGGAATACACTGTCATCAGGACATATCTTGACTGGCTTATCGAGCTTCCCTGGAACAGAGGGACAGATGACAATCTCGATCTGCCAAGGGCAAAGAAAATCCTGGAGGAAGACCACTATGACCTCAAGGAGGTAAAGGAGAGGATAATTGAATATCTGGCTGTAAGAAAATTGAAGGATGACATGAAGGGGCCTATCCTTTGTTTTGTTGGTCCACCAGGCGTTGGAAAGACATCCTTGGGTCAATCCATAGCCAGAGCGCTGGGAAGGAAGTTCTTTCGAATGTCATTAGGAGGGGTGCGGGATGAAGCGGAGATGCGTGGACATCGACGCACATATATAGGAGCCTTGCCAGGTCGTATAATCCAGGGCATCAAACGGGTTGAATCAAACAACCCAGTCTTCATGCTGGATGAGATAGACAAGGTGGGCGCCGATTTTCGCGGAGATCCTTCTTCCGCCCTTCTTGAGATCTTGGATCCGGAACAGAACAACTCCTTTAGTGACCATTACATAGATCTTCCCTTTGATCTATCTAAGGTCATGTTTATAACTACGGCCAATGTCATGGAAACGATTCAGCCGGCGCTTCGGGATCGAATGGAGGTTCTCAGGTTGTCTGGGTATACTGATGAAGAAAAGGTCGCTATAGCGCAAAAGTACCTCATCCCTAAACAACTGACAGAGCATGGCCTAAAGGCTGAGGATACAAAGTTTAAGAAAGATGTCTTACGAAAGATTATCTCGAGTTATACCAGGGAAGCAGGGGTTAGAAACCTGGAGAGGCAGATTGCCAGGATCTGTAGGAAAGTAGCTTATGCAGTAGCTACAGGAGAAAAGGAACCGACGATTATCTCAGGAGACAAACTCTACGATCTCTTAGGCCCTGAGCAGGTATTCCCGGAGGTGGCAAGGAGGACTTCCCGTTCAGGGGTGGCTACTGGGCTGGCATGGACAGAAGCAGGGGGAGATATACTCTTTGTTGAAGCGACCAAAATGCCCGGGAAGAAGGGTTTCTCTCTTACCGGCAGTATGGGGGATGTCATGCAGGAATCGGCAAAGGCTGCCTTGAGTTATATTCGATCCCAGGCCGAAAAACTGAATATTGACATTGATTTCTTCGAAAAGTATGATCTTCATCTCCATGTACCTGCAGGTGCAATCCCTAAAGATGGACCTTCTGCCGGGATAACTATGGCCACAGCGATTGCTTCCGCACTCACTGAAAAGCCGGTCAGGAATGATCTGGCTATGACAGGGGAGATAACGTTGAGTGGTACGGTTTTGCCGATAGGTGGAGTTAAAGAAAAGGTGTTGGCTGCCAAGCGGGCAGGGATAAAGACAGTAATACTGCCTCAGAAGAACGAGAAAGACGTGGAAGAGATTGAAAAAGAACTGAGGGAAAAGATAAAATTTGTTTTTGTAGGGGATGTTGACAAGGTTTTACGGTTGGCGCTTTCCGGCAAACCGAAAAACAAGGGAAAAACAAAAGAGTCTTCGAATTGACGTAAAACTTTCGACCTGTGCAGTTACTCAACAATAGCGCCTATGACTTGAATAATCTTCTCCTCACTGCTTGATTCATTTTGAAGATTCTAAGTTCGCTGCGCTAAATTGCAGATAACTCAGTCGCAAGCTCCCTCAAACA
>Ga0209345_10005826_pt1 | contig 11315 bp, 12 predicted proteins | sample Cruoilmetagenom7_FD_187294 | JGI IMG/M metagenome (GOLD analysis project Ga0209345, IMG submission 187294) | Oil polluted marine microbial communities from Coal Oil Point, Santa Barbara, California, USA - Sample 7 (SPAdes) (version 2) | ecosystem: Environmental > Aquatic > Marine > Oil seeps ...
TTGTTTGGCCTTGAAGTAAAAGCCTCACAATTTGGTGCACTAAACCCTATGTTTATTATGTTGCTCGCCCCCTTCTTTGCCATGCTTTGGACAGGGTTGTCTAAGTGTAAGTTGGAACCGTCCACGCCAGTAAAATTCTCACTGGGTATCATTCAAGCTGGTTTGGGGTTCGGCACACTCGTTATTGGTGCCAGTTTTCCCGATGCGGCAGGAAAAGTAGCAGCCCTGTGGTTGATTATGGCCTATTTATTACATACCACAGGAGAACTCTGCCTATCACCTGTCGGTTTATCGGCGGTAACTAAACTCTCAGTGCCACGTATTGTAGGATTAATGATGGGAACCTGGTTTCTAGCCACGGCCTATTCAGAATTTATGGCCGCCCAAATTGCTAAACTAGCGGCTCTAGATGTATCAAAATTAGATGCTTCAAAAGAAGAACAATTAATAAATATAACCGAAACACTTGCCAACTATACCCAGTTGTTTTCCACACTATTTTGGATTGGTTGTGGTGCAGGAGTTCTTTTGTTGATTGTCAGTCCTTATTTGAAAAAACATATGCATGGTATTCAGTAACTACTATTTATCCAACTACTTTTGCCACCCTATCTTCATCTTGCTCTTCCCTATGTTTTTGTTTTTTGTTTCGAGCACGGCAATGATCTGATATAGCCCAAAATATATAGAGCACTACGGCAACTAGGTAGCAAATAATAATAGGCTGAAGCCCTCTGAGGTAAGCCTGTTCGGCCTCTTTGGTTATACCCTCAAAGATACTGACAAACCAAGCTGGGGCTAAAAAATTGCTGTCCAGATACGCATACATAGGCACCAGCAATATGGCTGCTATTAACAACACCAGTAGATTACGAAAATGCCTGCCAGGTACAATTTTTCTGAAACGACAGACAAATAACATCAACAACAAAGAACCCAGGTAGTAGCCCACCAGACCCCAATAATAATTTTCCATCGTATACATCTACTTCTACCTATTTTGGACTTAGCTGTTTTTACCCTAAGGCAACAATTGTGACCCTGAAATAATTATTAATTACCTTAATCAACCCAATGAACAATATGGTCTTCCATATCATCAGGCTGAACGGATTGTTCTGCTACAACCCTACCGCGTACTGACATACCAGACAAATGAACAGACTGATCATTACCTGACACCAAAGGATGCCAACTAGGGAGAGGTTTACCCTCATATAACAATCGGTAAGCACAAGTCTCAGGGAGCCAATCCTGCTGACTGAGGTTTTCTGGCGTCAGCTTGAAGCAATCGGGTACTTTGGCAAGCCGGTTTTCATAATCACGACACTGACAACTTTCCAAGTCCAGCAACTGACATGCCACATTAGTGAAGAAAATATCACCGGTATCTTCATCTTCCAGCTTGTGTAAACAACATTTGGCGCAGCCATCACAGAGAGACTCCCACTCAACAGAAGACATTTCACTTAATGACTTGCTCAACCAAAAACTCAAACGACCACCAAATTCAAGCTATCACCAAAAAAGAAAAAACCATCATTGTAATTTGCTATTTTTATGCCTTAAGTCTTGCATCAACTCATCTGGGCGTGGAGGAATTTGTAAATAAAAACCCTGCTCCTCAATCATTTCGATTACTCGACCGGCATCAGCACGGGCCAATTTTTTTTCGGGGGTTAACACCAAAGTCATCGCCAACTCTGGCTTACCAAACCGCTTTAATAATGCTTCGGGTACTGATTCCAAATCAATTTTTTTATCCACATACAAATACATGCCCTCTTCTTTTGGGCTACGATAAACACTGCAAATTTTTTTCATATCATTTTTTTCCGAACCATTACTTCAGATAACACTGTTGCTTGTTCTGGCCGCCTACCTACTGTCGGACAGCTTTTAAACACAACCTAATCAGCATTAATTATTTAATCTTATGAATTATTTAGCCTTACTTTTTATTAATACAGATACTTCCTGCTCTAACTGCTTACCCACTACCTCGTACCGCCAGCCCTGAGAAATGGTATCGGGCAAAAAGACTTTTTGTTGCTCCATAAAATGCCTGACCACAACTTCAACATCACGCTTTGGGGCCAATATTTCAGGAGGAAGGTCAAGAACCACAGATTGTGTTGTCACTACCTTCTTAAGTTGTTTAATCAACTCGCCTGCTTGCCGCGGTAATGGTTCTGGTAAAGGTTTGGGACAATCATTGCCTGCTGTACTCAAACCTCGTTGTAACAATTCAAACAAGGTATCGGCATATCGTCTAACCAAGCCTGGATGCATACCATCTATTTCAGACAAAGCACGATTACTTTCGGGCTTATTAAGTACAATCTCTAGTAAGATTTTATCCCCAATCACCCGGTTTCTGGGTCGATTACGCTCTCTAGCCTCAAGCTCCCGCCATTTACAAAGTAATTGCAACGCTGCCAATTCTTGAGGACTAAGCTGCCAAGCTCCTTTAACTTTTAAAAAATGCTCCTCAAAATTATCCCTACCAGAAGCCTTGGCCAATAGTGCCGACATCTCCTGCTCCACCCATTCAGTCCGCCCTAACTGTTCCAGGCTTTCGCATAATCGCCGATAAACTGGCAATAAGTGGAACACATCGGAAGCGGCATAACCCAGCTGGGCATCACTCAGAGGTCTCCGCAGCCAATCTGATCGGGTTTCACCTTTTTCAACATAGATCCCCATCATTACATCAACTAGTCCTGCGTAGCCTTTAGAGAAACCATAGCCACACAATGCCGCAGCAATCTGAGTATCGAATAATGGCTGAGGAGCACAGTTCAGAACGTGCTTTAAAACCTCAAGATCTTCGGAGCATGAATGAAAGACCTTAATAATTTCCGGTGCAATCAAAATTTCCACAAAAGGTGAAAGATCAGAAATAGCAACGGGATCTATTAACCAGCAGGTATCACCGTTATAAACCTGGACCAAGCCCAGTATCGGAAAGAACGTATCCGTCCGCATAAATTCGGTATCCAGTGCAATGGCATCACAATGTTTAACCTGATCAATGCACTGTTGAAGTTGAGCTGTTGTGGTTACAAGAACTGGGCTAGGCAGTGAATCTGCTGGGGTATTTGACATATGTCGGATAAGAACTCTTGGTAAACCTACTGTTTGATTTTGACCTGTATGTTTGGCCATGCTGATGAACAGTTAAATCTGTTTGCGACTACTAAAGGCATGGGACAGTGTACCACCATCGACATATTCCAATTCACCGCCCATTGGGACCCCGTGGGCGATACGGCTCACGGTCACGCTTAATGCTTTTGCTCGCTCACTAATGTAATGGGCGGTGGCTTCACCTTCCACAGTTAAGTTAGTAGCCAGAATCAACTCGCTTATGTCTTCGTCTACAAGGCGAGCCAATAGTTGCTCAATGCCAATCTCTTCAGGACCTATGCCATCAATGGGTGAAAGGTGACCCAGTAAAACAAAATAACGACCTTTATAAGTCCCACTTTGCTCGATGGCCAGCAAATCTGCCGGAGTTTCTACCACACAGAGCTGGTGAGCTTCTCGACGGGGATTACTACATACCTCACAAATCTGGATTTCGGTCAAAGTCCGACATTGCTGGCAACGGCCCACATGTTCAGCGGCTTCTGCCACGGCTCTGGACAAACGCACTGCGCCATCGCGGTTACGCTCTAACAAATGCAACGCCATACGTTGAGCTGACTTGGGACCAACACCAGGCAAACAGCGAAGACTGTCTATCAATTCATCAATAATAGGACCGAACACTATCCAACCTTTTCGATAATTTAGTTATGCAAGAAACTCTCAATAAGAACCTCAGAATGGCATCTGGAATCCTGGCGGCATCTGCATCCCACCCGTCAATTTTTCCATCTGTTTTTTCTGAGTTTCTTCCACCTTGCGTACTGCATCATTTACAGCAGCGGCTAGAAGGTCTTCGAGGAATTCTTTTTCCTCCGAAAGCAAACTTGGGTCTATGGTAACGTTGCGTACATCATGGCGGCCATTCATAACCACCTGTACCATTCCCGCACCTGACTCACCCGTTACTTCAGCTTTTGCAGCTTCTTCCTGCATCTGCTTCATTTGCTCTTGCATGCCTTGAGCCTGCTTCATTAAATCGTTAATATTCATAATGTTAACCAATACTCTTAATAAATAGATTTAATCTATAGGCTTAACTGTTTTTTCCAATAGCACGCCACCAAACACATCCATAACTCTACGTACATTAGGATCATGTTTAAGGCTATCCAATGCTGCAGCCTGTCGTTCTTCCCGTTTTCTTAACCGGCAGGCCTGTGGTGTCTCTAAAGCCACAACCCCCACTTCTATGTCCACACTAACAGGTTGGCCAAAATACTCTGCCAGCACCTCTGCCAATCGTTGCTGGTGAGTAATTTCATATAACGAGCTATTATCGATATCAAGGTCAAACCGAAGTGTATTACCTCGCACCTCTACCAGTGCCAAATTAGCGGCAATATTTTGCAATACGCCACCAATAGACAAGCCCTGATATATTTCTATCCATCGCTCTGGCTCAAGCTCACCGAAAGCACATGGTTCAGCCGCCTCAGCCTCATGCTGATGAACTTCATGAGACAGCATCTGAAACGCTTTATCAGAAAGAGGCTCACCCGTTTCACTTAGCTCTTTCTTTAACTCATCCTTCAACTGCCCCTTTTGTTCGCTAGGCAATTGCGTTTCTGGACTCATCTCTGCAGAAGCCTCTGGTACTAGAGGTGAAACTTCAGAATCGAATTCATTCTTTTCAGTTAAAGCAGCAAATTCCTCATACTCCGAGCTATAACCTTGATCACTGATGGAGCTATCTGGAATAGGAGCTTTATCCATGGTTCCAACTTGAGTGCTTCCAACTTCAGTGTTGCCTGCTTGAGAGTTACCCGCTTCAGGTGCAATTTCCGACCTGGCGGGTTCAGACTTTTTTACTGGGGCAGCCACCTCCCCTGGTAGACACTCCTCTTCCTGTGGTTGTTCGTCTTGAGGCGTTTGAGCTTGAGTGCTGCTCTGAGGTATCTCAGTGCTTTGGGCTGCACTGTTATCAGGCAAACTGCTGTTACCCGATGGGGCGCTAGCCGGAGGGTCAATGCGACTCTCTCGCACCGGCTGAAATGCTAGCATCCGTAACATCACCATTTCAAACCCTGTTCTAGGGTCCGGCGCCAAAGACAAATCCCGACGACCCAGCAACACAGTTTGATAGAATAACTGAACATCCTCCTTACTCAATGCCTTGGCTAATTCCTGGATCAATTCATAATCGCCGTGACGATTATCTAGTGCATCCGGAACTGTCTGAGCTATCGCTACCCGATGCCATACGGACAATAAATCTGCTAACGCTGCATTATAGTCCGGGGCATGCTCTGACATTCTTTGCACCACGGCCAAAACCTCAGTGCCATCATTGTTTGCCAAAGCCCTGGCAATATCGGCAATCGCTGTAAGGTCAATAGCACCCAACATAGCGCTCACTTCAGCCTCTGTAAGCTTGCCGCCACCATGGGCAATGCCTTGATCAGTCAAACTTAGGGCATCACGCATGCTGCCATCAGCGGCGCGGGCCAATGCCCATAAACCGGCTTCTTCACAAGGTACCTGCTCTTCCGCTAGCACATGCTGTAAATGCTCAACGATTCGTTCTGGGCCAAGGTTTTTAAGATTAAATTGCAAACAGCGGGATAAAATTGTCACCGGTAATTTTTGTGGGTCCGTAGTGGCCAACAAAAATTTAACGTGGGGAGGCGGCTCTTCTAAGGTTTTTAGCAAAGCATTAAAGCTGTGAGTAGAAAGCATGTGTACCTCATCGATCAGGTACACCTTAAAACGTCCTACTGTAGGCGCATATTGCACGTTATCCAGCAACTCGCGAGTATCTTCCACCTTGGTGCGAGAAGCCGCATCGACCTCAATAAGATCTATAAAACGTCCTTCAGCAATAGCCGTACAAGCACTGCACTCACCACAAGGGACAGAACTAATACCCTGCTCGCAATTCAGACACTTGGCAAAAATTCTGGCAATCGTGGTTTTACCCACACCACGAGTTCCGGTAAACAAATAGGCGTGGTGTAGACGTTCTTTATCCAGTGCATTAACCAGCGCTCGAAGCACATGTTCCTGCCCCACCATCTCGCTAAAAACACGAGGGCGCCACTTACGTGCAAGTACCTGGTAACTCATAAGGTGGCTTCCTGTTTCTGATTATCTACAGAGGTTGTAATAGGGCTAGCTGGATCCTGTACCGTATCTCCAGCCTCCCAAAGATTCACCATGCCAATGCGCTGCTCTTGCTCAACTTCCCGCTCAATTTTTAGACCAGTAAAATCAAATAAATCAGTATCTGCTAACTGTGAAGGCGCAATATTTTTTGTAGCAGCAAAAATAGTTTCTAATCGGCCTGGGTGCTGTTTCTCCCACTGCTGCAACATCTCTTTGATCACCTGCCGCTGTAAACCATCTTGCGAACCACACAAATTACAGGGAATTATGGGGAACTCCTTTAACTCGGCATAAGCTTCCAAATCAGCTTCTTTACAGTAAGCCAAAGGCCGAATGACCATGTTTTGCTTATCATCACTCAATAGCTTGGGCGGCATGGCCTTAAGTTTGCCACCGTAAAACATATTCAAAAATAGTGTTTCAATAATATCGTCACGGTGATGCCCCAAAGCAATTTTAGTTGCCCCAATTTGCTGGGCAAAACCATAAAGTGTGCCTCTTCTGAGCCGTGAACAAAGGCTGCAATAGGTCTTACCCTCAGGGATCACTTCCGTCACAACACTGTAAGTATCTTTTTCCAAAATATGGAAAGGAACGCCAATTTTGGTTAAGTAATCTGGCAACACATCTGGTGGAAAACCCGGCTGCTTCTGGTCAAGGTTAACAGCAATAATATCGAAGGAAATAGGCGCAGTCTTTTGTAGGTTAAGCAAAACATCTAGCATGCAATAGGAGTCTTTCCCCCCGGACAAGCACACCATAATCTTGTCGCCATCTTCAATCATATTGTAATCGGCGATGGCACTACCCACATTGCGTCGCAGGCGTTTTTGCAACTTATTTGATTCAAGTTTTTCTTTACGTGCATCAGCAGGTTTTGCACTTTCACCATTATTTACACTGGCCCCACTATTTACACCATCACCACTAATCGTAGGCTGGAAATCCATAACCTGACTTTCAATTTCATTTTTACCATGACGGCTACTATGACGATCACTTAATTCATTCACAAACAATAACCCACTTATCCCAAACTGCTGTAACGCTGTTCCAGTGCTTGGTACAGGTCATCTTTAAATAATGGACTGGTATGATCCAACTCAGCAACTGCTTCCACCAAGTGCTCATTATCTTCCTTGCCGCCCCACTGCTTACGATAGCTGCCATCCTGGTAACCATTATCCTGTCTGAAAAAATTCAACACATTCTTACCTACATAGCGGGTATACAACTCGTCAAAGGAGAGATCAATACCTGCCATCAAAGTGGCGAAGCTAGCCACATCGAAACTTTTACTTTGTAAGGTTACCAGGGTAAAAGCTTCCAGATCTGCACGAAAATCCCCTGAAGGATTTGCCTTAGCTAACTGCTGCTCTACCGTAGTTGTTATATCAGCCTCATTAGTAGACTCAAGCAACAAAATACTTAAACCAAAATGCCAGACATCCACCAGTTCAAGTTTGACCTGATCAGCATCCGGAGTTTGTTTTTTCCACCATTTCCAACCGTAATGATCGAGCAGTTCTGCACACTCCACCCATATAGCACGATACCAAGCAAACCCCTGATCCACCCAGTTCTCGTTGACCTTGCTGTTCATGGCATTCTGCAATTCCAGCATGGTTAAAATCTGTTGTTTCATTCTGCTCTCCAAAAAACTATCTTTTCATCCAAACAAGCTACGCATACAGCTCTGCTTAAATCTGATATTTATGCCCTAACAAACATATTACTTTGTTTCTCAACACCAATGGTCGTTGCCGGCCCATGCCCAGTAATCACTGTCGCATCATCATCCAGTGTATAAATACGCTCTCGTATCGAACTGACAATCTGCTCAGCATTACCTCCGGGGAAATCCGTACGGCCAACGCCACCTTTAAACAATGTATCACCGGCTATCAGGGTTTTACTTTCTTCGAACCAAAAACTAGTAGATCCCGGCGTATGCCCAGGGGTATGGATAGCCACCCCGCCACAACAGCCAAGATCATGGTCATCAATGAGGTAATGGTCTGGATCTGGCAGTAAAGTATTCGGCATTCCAAACCCAAACATGGCACATTGCTCCTCAAGACCATTCCACAGGAACATGTCGCTTTCATGCAGATAAATAGGTACGCCAGTGGCATTTTTTATCTCACCGGCAGCAAGAATGTGGTCAAAGTGAGCATGTGTGTGAACAATAGCCACCACCTTTAACTCAAGCTCTGACAATAGCCCGAGAATAACTTGAGCATCACCACCAGGATCAACCACCAGCGCCTTTTTGCTCACAGTGTCGCCAATAATGGTGCAGTTGCACTGCAATGGCCCCACAGGAAAAGTACGCACAATATATTGATTTGTTTCTAAAGCAGGGTCTGACATAAAGTTCTCGGCAATAAAGGGCGGATCGATCAGCAAATAAGCCGGCTATATTACCACACCAAACTGACCAAACTATCTAATCAAGCTATGTCCATATTAACTCCCACATAAAGGCCATTACCCATTTTTATAACAATCTGTATTGCAAAAGAAATCCATTTCGACATAAAGTTCGTATATCTATTGGAACCTATTATCATTTGCGCTATCTGAGTTTGCGGTTCTGGAAAGTTTGGTATAGCTGTGTTGAGCAAAAAACAGGCCACCGCCAGACTCACACCACTAAAACAAGTACTTAAAACAAATGGAGCAACCCATGAAACTTGCCTTCCAGGCCCTTATTATTCTCGGCCTAGCCACCGCATTACAAGCCTTTGCGGCCCCAAAGACAGAATCAAGTATTAACTGGGGATCGGCAGATGACATCTCTAGTCATATTGAATATAGGCTAGAAAAAGAGCATGGCGAAGTCACGTACGGCCCCAATTTTGCCTCTTCTAACAAAGCCTTATCAGACAATTTTTCTGAAATCTATCTGACACGGCTTATAGACCATGAGGGTGCCGACCACTATGCCATCTATATTACCGCACAATACGATGATACTGACTGGCGCTCCTACAAAGATGTCGTCAACAAACAGGGTGGAAAGCTACCTCTGGTGACACTGTCTAAAAATGAAAATGTATGCGAAAGCACATCATGCAGATATGAAGAAAGACTTGCCATTCCACTGAGTTTTTTATACTTCTTTGATGGAGCCACTACGGGCTTAGATTTAACACTCTCCGGTAATAGAACCAATCAAATTAATATTCCCATCGCGTATTTTAAAGCCATGATGAACTCAATTCCTGAGGGAACCCTGTACGATGATCTTTAACTAACCAGGGCCTTTAATTAATAGCGTTTTAATTAATGGCACTTTAGTTAAGACAAACAGAAAGCCTGTGTTTACACTGGCTTTCTTATTTTCAGCACAACACTCAACCAGTTACTACCATTACACCCTACTATTTTTTCAACCTGTCCCTTATTCCAATTTATCCCCATTCCACCCTAGTTAGCTTTATTTCTATTTTGGCGATACCTCTTTTAAATGAACAATGGATAAAGTTAAAAATATCATAAAATGCCAAATTAGACTTATTATTACAAATTATAAATATAAAGCGCCATACTTGACTTATTAATTATTTATTTGATAAGGCGTCATAATTGGCCTATTATTTATATTAACTACAGCTTCACGCCAAAAATGGCAGTTAATATAAATTATTATGGACACTATTTTAAATTCTAATATGAGCAATACCGCGATATTAGCCGAACTCGGAAGTCGGCTAAAAAGCTTGCGACTGTCTAAAAACAAAGACCAGCAACAATTTTCCTACGAATCTGGCATTTCGCTTCGCACCCTTTCACGCTTAGAGAATGGCCATTCCGTCTCGTTTGAAGCTGTATTAAAAGTCATACGAGCGCTGGATTTGATTGAGCGGTTAGACTTACTTCTACCTTCAGCTGAAATTAGCCCGGTACAACAAACCAAGAACAAACACAGCAAACAACGGCAGCGAGCTAGTAGTCCTAGAGATAAACCAGTAACCACACAACAAGTATCAACAGACAACCCAATATCAGAACAAAAAACATGGGCAGGATTTACCCAGCCAGCCACCTTTGAGGCAGAATCAAACTCAGAAGCTAAATCAAAGCCAAAATCATCTAATGAGGATGCTAAATAATGGGCCCTCGTGTTAATACTGCTAAAGTTTCTTTATGGGGTATTGAAATCGGCGCTGTCACGTGGGATGCCGAACGTAACCTTGGCATATTTCAATATATGCCGGAATTTACCGACAGTAATATTGAAGCCGCGCCACTGACCATGCCTCTAAACAACCAAATCTACAGCTTTCCCGAATTAGCACGATCCACATTTAAAGGCCTACCCGGCCTGCTAGCCGATGCCCTACCCGATAAATACGGCTCTGCACTCATCGATAAATGGCTGATCAAAGAAGGGATAGACAAAACAGAATTCTCACCCGTCGATCGACTCTGTTATATCGGCACTCGGGCGATGGGCGCACTAGAATTTACACCAGCCATTGACCGCAAAGCCAAGCCACACAATCACCCTCTCGATGTAGCCGCCATGGTCGACATGGCCAGTGAAATCCTCACTGAGCGCGAACAGTTTGATGCATCCCTAGCTCAGGGCGACGACAACCTCAATGAACAAACATTGGCGGACATACTGCAAGTGGGTGTCTCTGCCGGGGGTGCCAGAGCCAAGGGCATTATTGCCTGGAATGAAGAAAACAAAGAAGTACGCTCCGGACAATTAATTCTTCCAGAAGGTTTTCAACATTGGCTGATAAAATTTGATGGTGTTACCAATAATCGCGATAAAGAATTAGCCGATGCACAAGGCTTTGGCCTGATTGAATACGCCTATTACAAAATGGCACTGGATGCCGGCATTCATATGAATGAATGTCGAATCCTACAAGAACACAACCGTCACCACTTTATGACCAAACGCTTTGACCGCACCAAGCGTGGCGACAAACTACACATGCAAACCTTGGGTGCCCTTTGCCATTACGATTTCAATCAACCCGGCGCCTACAGCTACGAACAAGCCATGTTAGTGACAGAAAAACTCGACCTAGGCATGGCAT
>Ga0209345_10005827_pt1 | contig 11313 bp, 9 predicted proteins | sample Cruoilmetagenom7_FD_187294 | JGI IMG/M metagenome (GOLD analysis project Ga0209345, IMG submission 187294) | Oil polluted marine microbial communities from Coal Oil Point, Santa Barbara, California, USA - Sample 7 (SPAdes) (version 2) | ecosystem: Environmental > Aquatic > Marine > Oil seeps ...
TACGAAATTTAGAATATAGAACTTCTTTTATGCACAATGGTGCGTTTTCAACCCTTGAACAAGTGATTGATTTTTATGACAGAGGAGGTGACTTTAATAATCCAAACTTAGATCCTAGAATGGTGCCCTTAAATCTTTCTCAAACGCAGAAAGAAGAATTGGTTTCATTTCTAAAGAGGCCATTGACTGATGAGCGTGTAAGTAATGAAACAGGTCCATTTGAAAGGCCTAAATTGTACAGTGAGAGTGATAGAGTTCCACAAATCATTGGAAATGGTATATCAGGAACAAATGATAAAATTCCAGTGATTCATGCAAATCAGCCACCTTTGCTAGGTAATAGTAGTTTTACCTTAGCAGTGGAAAATGCTTTGCCTGGTGTTAATTCTACATTTGTTGTTGCAGAGGATGACCCTGGAATAGAAGGATTGCCATCCTCTGTAAATGCTATGTTTTACATTTCTAAGACACTACTATCAAACAACAATGATGGACATGTTTCTATAAGCGTTGTATTGCCCAGTGATAATTCTTTAAATGGTATGACGCTCTATGGACGTTGGTATATTGAAGATAGCCAAGCCGCAAATGGTTATGCGATATCACCTTCATTACAATTTACTTTATTTAAGCCTGAGTTTGGTCATGCTGGGCAGATTTTCTCAGGTTCTTTTGAGTAATAGTAAATATCTATTATAAAATAAGTAGTTACATATAATAGAGACCTTTGCATAACTCTGATGACGAGTAAAAAATGATTAAATCCACCAGTTTTTCGATAAAAATCTTAGCAATAGCAAGCTATTACGTGCGATTTTTAACTCAATCTGGCAAATTTTATCTATTTTTTCTTTCGTCACTTAGTTATGCAAAGGTCTCTAATAATGTAGAAGAGAAAAATATGTTTTTCAAAGTGCTTAAAGTTGTTTTTTAAAAAGCGATTGGCGGTATGCAACCTGCTTGTTTGAGCAGAGCAAATCCAATTAATAAAGGAATAACAACAATAATGTGGTCGCGAATATTCTTAAATGCAATTATGGTTGCAATTATTCTAGCTACTAAAATGACTGAAAAAACAACAGGTGCACCACTTAAATAATACATAATGATATAGCCCCAAAGTGCGGATGATAATATCAAGCAAACTAGAGTGATTTTATCTGTGTTACTTTGTGAAAAATTGCTCATTAATTGTGGAATTATTCCAATTAAACTAATCGCAACTGCTAGCCAAACTAGCCCAGAAAAACCTTCGATATAAGTATAGGCAATGGCTGAAGCTAATTCAACGGCATAAAAAAACATCATTTTCTTATTTAAAGTTTCGTTATTGGTATCCGACATATTAATTGTTCTATTTGAATGAAGAACTTATTTTAGCATAAGTATTAACTCAGTTGAGTTCAATAATATTGAATTTTTTAAGAACTTGGGTAATAAAAAAGGCTCTATGAATTAGAGCCTTGAATAATTTTAATTTTGTGGGTTTGCGGATTATAACTTTTCCATTAGTTCTGGAACGATTTTAAATAAATCCCCAACTAATCCAATATCAGCGACTTCATAAATTGGTGCTTCACCATCTTTATTAATAGCAACAATTGTACCGGCATCTTTTATTCCTGTGAGATGTTGAATAGCACCAGAAATACCAAAACACATATATAAATCAGGGGCAATAATCTTACCCGTTTGTCCAACTTGCATTTCATTTGGACAATAACCAGCATCTACAGCAGCACGTGATGCACCAGTAGCTGCACCAAGTTTGTCTGCAAGATTGTACATGATTTCAAAATTTTCTTCGCTACCAACGCCACGACCACCAGAGATGACTTTTGCGGCTGTTTGTAAGTCTGGTCTTTCTGAATTACCAGATTGCAGCGATACAAACTTAGTGTCAGTTTGTGCGTTTGAAATTGTATGATTTTCAATGACAGCTGATCCAGAAGTCATATCGCCAGTTTTAAACGAGGCATTTCTGATAGTTGCAATAATTTTATCGTGATTTGAATTAACTGTAATAACTGCATTACCAGCATAAATTGGTCGTTTAAATGTGTTTGCATCAATGACTTCCATAATATCACTGATTTGATTTTGACCTGATAAAGCAGCAACACATGGCATAACATCTTTCCCAAATGTTGTTGATGGGCCAAATATATGTGTATATCCTTCACCAATCTCAGCTATTTTTTCAGAGATTCCACTGGCTAATTTCCAGTTTTCATTAGTTGTAGTCACAGCATGAACTGTTGTTACATTGGCTAACTTGGCCGCTTCGGCTGCGATAATACTAGTATCGTCTGCAAAAACAATCAAATCAATAGCAGCTTCAGAAATTTGCAATGCTGCGGTGATAGCTTTTGCTGTTCCTTGATTGATGGCAGAACCATCATGTTGCGCAAGAATAAGAACTTTACTCATTATACTAACCCCTTTTCTTTTAACATGGCTACCAACTCATCCACAGATTCAACCATTACGCCTTTCTGTCTGGCTTGTGGAGATTCATATTTTTGAATACTTAATTCTTTGTCATCAAAACCTTCAACCGTATCATTAATATGAACTACATCTAATGGTTTTCTTTTTGCTTTCATAATATCTGGTAATTTAACAAAACGTGGCTCATTTAATCTCAAGTCTGTTGAAACTACAGCAGGTAAGGTGATTTCTATGCTTTCTAATCCAGCATCAACTTCGCGAGTAGCCAATGCAGTTGTATCATTAACTTCAAGTTTGGATACAAATGTGGCTTGCGGGCGTTTCCATAACGTTGCTAACATTTGTGGTGTCTGGTTATTGTCATCATCGATGGCTTGTTTACCCATGATAACTAATCCTGGCTGTTCTTTTTTAACTATATTTAGTAAGCTTGTAGCCGCTTTTAGCGATTGAATTTCTCCATCAGATTCAACTAAAATAGCTCTATCAGCTCCCATTGCAAGGGCTGTTCTTAATTGTTGTTGTGCATCATTACTACCAATTGTAACGATAATAACTTCTGATGCTTTGCCAGATTCTTTAATGCGTAATGCTTCTTCAATAGCGATTTCATCAAAAGGATTGATACTCATTTTAACGCCATCTGTAGCGACGCCAGTACCATCAGGTTTTACTTGGACACGCACATTGAAATCAACAACACGTTTAATTGCAACTAATATTTTCATATATTTGTCTCGGATAATTTAGAAATTTTTGATTTAAAATAAGAAATGTTTAACTTATATATATCAATTTTCGAGATTATATCATTTGAGTAAGATAAAGCTACTAAATATGAGCATAATGCTTTAAGTTATGGTTCTAAATTTGGTATAATTTTGCTAAATAATAAAAATCATCGGATGTTAGTATGAAGTTAGTATTTCCACACAAAGAACACAAGGATTTTGAGCTAATAGGGGACAGTTTTACTATTGGTAGCTCAAATGATTCGGCCATTCAACTTGACGCCATAGGTGTAAGCGAAAATCATGCTACGCTTGTTAAAGATGGAGAATCCTATTTATTAGTTATCGATAACCCTGCGTGTTTAGCATCAGTTAATGGTAGATTAGTGAAAGAAAGTAAGGAAGTGCGAGTAGGTGATTTAATGATTATTGCTCAGGTGCACTGCAAACTCGAAAGCGATGTTCAGGAAAAAAAGGACGATAATCGTACAAGAATTAGAATGGCATTGCCAAAATTTGTTTTACGTGGGGTGTCAGGCGTTTATTTTGGAAAGACATTTCCGTTAAGAGGTAAGACAAGCTTAGGAAGACATTCGGAAAATGATATTTTTGTTAATGTTGATGGTATTTCAAGAAAGCATGCTGCAATATCAGTGACAGCAGATGGACTTGAAGTTGAAGATTTAGGCTCATCAAATGGAACATTTGTCAATGGCACAGCAATTACAAAATCAGAACTAAAAATTGGAGATGAAGTAAAATTAGACAATATTAGGTTTCTGATTCAATCACCAGGTATGCCTACAAAAACGGCAGCACAAAATCCTAGTTCATCAATTGGTAATAAAAATACTGCATCTCAAGATACAAGCCATTCTAGTTCATCTGAAGGATCGTCAGTTAAATGGATAGCTATTGGTATTATACTTTTATTAGCAGCGGGCGCAGGTGCTTGGTACATGGGGTTTTTGGGGTAAATATTTGTAATATTACATTCTCAAAACCTCTAAAAAATTAGAAATTCTCAAGGAAGAGAGTTTCATTATTTCTTCAATATCAATGATTGTTTTAAGTTGTTTTTAAAACACTATTCAAAAATTAATAAAAAAAATCTTTAGACATAATAATTTACGTTATTTCTTTGTTATTCACTGAGAAAATTGTTATACATAATAACAAATTTCAGGTAAAATTTCTTGCATGAAAGAGACCAATATAAAAGATTACAATTACTTTCACAAAGTGGTTGATTGCCAATATGCTTGCCCTGCGCACACTCCTGTTCCTGAATATATTCGATTGATACATGCTGGTAGATATGATGATGCCTATATGATCAACTGGGAATCAAATGTTTTTCCTGGCGTACTAGGAAGGACCTGTGACCGTCCTTGTGAACCAGCTTGTCGACGCGGAAGAGTTGAAAGTGAACCCGTTGCGATTTGCCGTTTAAAACGCGTAGCAGCTGACAATAAAAGCAATATTCAAAACCGTTTGCCTGATATTCCAACACAAAAAAATGGCAAGAAAATTGCCTTAATTGGAGGCGGGCCAGCTTCACTAACAGTTGCGCGTGATTTGATGCCATTGGGGTATGAAGTTGAATTATATGACGATCAGTTTAAGGCTGGTGGTTTTATGCGAAGTCAAATTCCTTCATTCAGATTACCTGAAACTGTATTAGATGAAGAAGTTAATTACATACTTGATATGGGTGTGACTACACATTTAAAAGAAAAAGTATCCAGTATGAAGTCTGTATTAGATAAAGATTATGATGCGATATTTGTTGGTACAGGTGCGCCAAGAGCAAGAGATTTAGAGAGGTTAGAAGGCAGACAGGAAGCAGATAATAATGTGCATCTTGGCATAGATTGGTTAGCAAATGTTGCATTCGAACATACCAAATCAATTGGTGAAAAAGTTCTGGTGCTTGGTGGGGGGAATACAGCGATGGATTGTTGCAGAACTGCTAAACGGATCGGGGGAAAGGATGTAAAAATTGTTGTGCGTTCGCCTAAAGTTGATATGAAAGCTTCTACTTGGGAAATTGAAGACGCAGAACATGAAGGCATTCCAATGTATGAAAACCATACACCAAAAGCCTTTGTATGCGAAAATGGTAAATTAGTAGGCATGTTGTTTGAACTCGTCAAAGCTGAATATGATAACAATGGTCGTCGGTCATTGGTGCCAACAGGTGAGCCTGATGTCCTTTTGCCTTGTGATGATGTTTTAATGGCATTAGGTCAAATGAATGCCTTTCCTTGGATTGAACGTGATTTAGGTATTGAATTTAATGATTGGGAAATGCCAGAAGTTGATAAAACGACTTTTCAAACGACATTAAGCAAGGTATTTGTAGGCGGTGATGCAGCATGGGGTCCAGAAAATGTTATTACAGCAGTAGCTCATGGGCATCAAGCTGCAATTTCGATAGATAAATATTGCCAGGGCCTCGATACTTCAGATAGACCAGTTCCAGGGACAACATTGATTAGTCAGAAGATGGGCTTTCATGATTGGCTGTATAGTGCGCCAATTTCAGATGACTTACGTTTTGTTGTTGATCAAGTTAATACAAACTTAGCATTATCAGATAGAAAAATTGAAGTTGAAAAAGGATTTACTATAGAACAAGCCTTAAAAGAAACTCAACGCTGCCTTAATTGTGATGTTCAAACTGTGTTTACAAAAGACTTGTGTATTGAGTGTGATGCATGTGAGGATATTTGCCCAACAAATTGTATCAATTTTGTGGAAAACGCTGAAGAAGATATTTTAAGAGAAAATTTAAAAATGCCATCTGAAAATTTAGAACAAAGTTTATATGTTTCAGGTGATTTGAAAACGACAAGGGTTATGGTTAAAGATGAAAATGTATGTTTACATTGTGGATTGTGTTCTGAAAGATGTCCAACTGGCGCTTGGGACATGCGTAAATTTTTGCTGAATGAAGCAAAAGCGGGGAATTCATAATGAATAAAATAAATGATTTTGTCGTACTATTTGCCAATATAAATGGTTCAGGATCAGCATCGGCCAATAATCTGTTTGCAAAAGCCGTGTTTAACCTAGGTGTTCCAGTTTCTGCAAAAAATATATTTCCTTCAAATATTCAAGGTTTACCAACATGGTTTGAAGTCAGGATTAGTGAAAAAGGATACCTAGGAAGAAGAGAGGGCTATGATTTTGTTGTTGCTACAAATGGACAAACATTAGACAAAGATTATAACGAATTGACTTCAGGCGGATATTTTTTTTATGATTCGTCGCGCTTGTTACCCTCACACTTAAAACGTGAAGATATAACAGAAATAGGTATACCATTAACTAAAATTTGTAATGAAAATTACACCAATCCACGATTGCGCCAAATTTTTAAAAATATTATTTACGTTGGAGCATTAGCCTATTTATTTGATATGGATTTCAGTGTATTTGAGGAGTCAATTAAATCACAGTTTGCCCAAAAAGCAAAATTAATTGGGCCTAATATTAATGCGCTTAAACTTGGATATGATTTTGCAAAAGAAAATTATAGCGATACTTGTGAATTGAATATCCATAGACGAGATTTAGTTGGCGATAAAATTATGATAGAAGGAAATGCCGCAACAGGACTAGGTGCTGTATTTGCTGGAGTAACTGTTGCTGGTTGGTATCCAATTACACCATCAACATCAGTAATTGAAGCATTTGAAAAATACTGTAAAAAATACAGAGTTGATAAAGAAACAGGAAAAAATAAATTTGCCATTGTACAAGCCGAGGATGAATTAGCAGCTATCGGCATAGTTATTGGTGCAGCTTGGAATGGGGCTCGTTCTTTTACAGCAACATCTGGCCCGGGTGTATCATTAATGAGTGAATTTTTAGGATTGGCATATTTTGCTGAGGTTCCTGTATTTTTGGTTGATATTCAACGTTCAGGACCAAGTACAGGTATGCCAACGAGAACACAACAATCAGATATTATTTCTAGTGCTTATGCGTCTCATGGTGATACTAAAAATGTATTGTTGTTCCCATCATCTCCTACAGAATGTTTTGATATGACTATTCAGGGTATGGATTTATCTGAGAGATTACAAACACCAGTAATTATGATGAGCGATTTGGACTTGGGCATGAATACTCACATGAGTGACCCAATTAAATGGGATGATGATTATGAATGGGATCGAGGTAAAGTTCTAGATTTTGAAGACTTAGAGCAAAAGAAAGAACGTTGGGGTCGTTATTTGGATGTTGATGGTGATGGTATTCCTTATAGAACAATACCAGGAACACATCCAACAAAAGGTGCTTTTTTTACACGAGGATCTTCGCATGATGAATATGCTGTTTATACCGAAGATGGTAAAGTTTATGAAAAAGGCATGATTAGGCTACTTAAAAAATGGGATACAGCAAAGACGATTGTTCCCATGGCTGAAATCAAAATTAATGACAACGAAGTTGGGATAATATATTACGGAACTAGCTCTTATGCAGCTAAAGAAGCTGATGATTTATTAAAGGAACAACTTGTTAATGTTGATGAAATGCGTATTAAAGCTTTTCCTTTTGGCCCTGAGGTTGAAGACTTTGTAAATTCGCATAAGACAATATTTGTTATTGAACAAAATAGAGATGCTCAAATGAAAACATTATTAGTCAATGAGTTACAAGTGAATCCTAATAGATTGAAAGAAGTGTTAAATATTGATGGTATGCCAATTACAGCACAATTCATTGTAGATGAAATATTGAAGGTGACAAAATGAGTTATATTAAAGCGAGCTTTAGGCACCCACAAGCTAAGGTAAATGCACTGGGCTTAAGCCAAAAGGATTATGAGGGGTCATTGTCAACTTTATGTGCTGGCTGTGGTCATGATTCAATAAGTGCAGCTATAGTCCAATCATTTTTTGAAATGAATATTGAACCTCATAAAGTTGTAAAGACTTCAGGAATAGGATGTTCATCAAAAAGCCCTACCTATTATCTTGGTAAAGCACATGGTTTTAATACTGTGCATGGAAGAATGCCATCAGTTACAACGGGTGCGAACATGGCCAATAAAAAATTACAATATATTGGCGTATCTGGTGATGGCGATACAGCTTCAATTGGTATGGGGCAATTCGCCCATGTTGTTAGAAGAAACCTGAATATGATTTATATTGTTATGAATAATGGTTGTTATGGGTTAACTAAAGGGCAAGATTCGGCGACTGCAGATGTAGGATCAGCTGGGAAAAAAGGTGTTCCTAATGAATTTTCAGCCATTGATTTATGCCAATTAGCACTTCAATTGGGAGCTGGTTATGTAGCTAGGAGTTTCTCTGGTGATAAAAATCAACTCATCCCTTTATTAAAAGGAGCCATTGAACATCAGGGTTTTGCTTTTATTGATGTTATATCACCCTGTGTAACTTTCAACAATACACCAAATTCTACTAAAGGCTATGAATATGTTCGTGATCATTTAGAAGCGACAGGGACAATAGATTTTGTTCCAGAAAGACAAGAGCTTAAAATAAACCACCCTGAAGCCACGAGCAAAGAGGTTGAACTTCATGATGGTAGTAAGTTGATTCTGAAAAAAAATAAGCACGATTACGATTTATCAAGTAAGAGAGAAGCGATGAATGCAATTGAAACTGTCAATGAAGAAAATAAAATTCTAACAGGTCTTATTTATCTTAACGAGGCTGAAAAAGATACGCACGCTACCATCAATAGTGTGGATAAATCATTGAATGCCCTGTCTCAAAAAGAAGTTTGTCCAGGTTCTGAGGTTTTAGATGATTTGAATGAAGGATTTAGATAAATTATTTTATTCTAAATATTTCACTATATTCAGCTATCATTCATTTCAAGTAATATATCATGATAGTTAAATCTATCAACAGGATAATATTATGATGTTAAAAAAACTTATAATTTCAATGACACTTTTGTGTATAACAAGTATTGGAATGGCTGAGGGAGAAGCTAGAATTTCTGTTAATTTTAATGCGCCTGAAAAGTTTACTGATTTCAAAACAATGGCAAGCTTCTCAGATACTAAAAGAGAGAAACTGATGGAAAACTTGCGTCAATTAATGATTGAATCAACTAATAACTATATTCCGGTTGACTATAAAATGACATATACAATTAATAATATCGATATGGCAGGTACTTTTCAATTAGGAAATAGTGATTTGTATCGAGTTGTTAATCAGTCAGATAGAATTAGGCTGGATTTTTCTTACGAACTTGTTGATAGTGAAGAAAAAATTGTAAAAAAAGAAGATGTGAATATATCTTCCACAAATCCTAAAATCTTAAGTTTGAAGAAAAACAAGTACAAAAATACTACCTTTTCTCATGAGATGCCATTATTTGACGAATGGGTGCGAAATTTAGATTTTTGAATTTTTCGGTTTAACACGAATATTGTCAGAATAATGTTCGATTTCAATTAAAGTTTCGCAGTGTGGACAAGTTAACTCTGTCACCTTTAACTGCATTTGTTTTAATTCCCAAATGACGGATTTTGCCTCTTGATTTGAAATTGATAATTCGTGGGCTAATTGATTGAGTTTCTTTTTTTCGTTCTTATCGAGAATACCATCTGATAAATAGTTCATGACACGGTGTCTGAACTTTTCTTTCCTGCGATTGATTTCTTTAGTAAAGCCTGAAGCTAATATACCAGCAGGAAGTGCCGCCATTCCAATGCCTGATATTAAGATAATGATACCAAAAACTTTGCCTTGTGGGCTAATAGGTACCATGTCTCCATATCCGACAGTTGTCAATGTCACAGTTGCCCACCAAATTGATTTAGGTATTGTTCCAAAAGCTTCAGGTTGTTCGGTTCTTTCTACTATATGCATGCCGGTAGCAGCGATAATTATTAAAATTGATAATACAAAAAAGACAGAAAATATATTGGCGCTTTCTTGTTTTAATACAGAAAGTAATAAATTCATTGAACGAGAATATCTGGTTAATTTAAATACCCTAATTAAGCGCAATCCTCTAAGAATCATCATGTCTCTTGATATAAACAAACCAAACCAAGCAGGAAGCACAGCCATCAAATCAATCAATGCCATAGGCGTCAGCATGTATTTAATTCTTCCATTCATTGATTGATATTTTTTTATTTCACCAGCTGACCAAACTCTTAAGAGGTATTCTATGGTAAACACCGTAATTGAAATAATTTCCAGAAATTGGAATAGCCTTTGATTGTTTTTATAGATGTCAGGAACACTTTCAAATATAACAGCAACAACTGTTAATAGAATCAATATCATTAAGAAATAATGCACAAACCCAGCTAATTTAGAACCAGATTCACGTTCTAATAATAAGTGAATCTTTTGCCTAATAGTTTTTTGTTTTTTGGCCATTATTTTTTTTTATTAAAAACTCCGCTGATAAAAAGCATGCCAAATATAATAATAGGTAAAGTTAAGACTTGTCCCATGGTCATCCAATCAAATGCAATAAATCCACGGTTAGCATCTGGTTGTCTAAAAAATTCGACAGTAAATCTTGATAGTCCATAACAAATTAAAAATGTCCCAGCTGTTATTCCTGCTCTTTTGAATTTTCTGGCAACAATCCAGACAATGATAAAAGTTAAAAATCCTTCCGAAAAAGCTTCATACAATGGAGAAGGGTGCCTTGCAAATTCATCTAATAATCCTTGTTGATTGAGAATTTGAAGCGTATCTATAGGCTTATTCCATAAGTGATTGGGTAAGGAATCAGGGAATATCATAGCCCATGGTTTGTCCGTTAATCTTCCCCATAATTCACCATTAATAAAGTTTCCTATTCTAACAGAGCCTATTCCTAATGCGCATAAAGGTGCAACAAAATCGGCAATTTCAAAAAATCCTTTCTGCGTTTTGTGTTTGAAGTAAAACATAGCCAAAAATACACCCGCTAAACCACCATGGAAAGACATTCCGCCACCTTGGAGTTTAAAGGGTATAAGAGGATCCTCAATTAATGAAGTATCGCTGTAAAACATTACCCAACCAATTCTTCCACCTAAAATTACGCCTAATGCACCATAAAATAGAAAATCAGAGACATGATCTTTTGTCCATGAAGTTGTTGTGTTTTTAACTTGCCAGTT
>Ga0209345_10005828_pt1 | contig 11311 bp, 15 predicted proteins | sample Cruoilmetagenom7_FD_187294 | JGI IMG/M metagenome (GOLD analysis project Ga0209345, IMG submission 187294) | Oil polluted marine microbial communities from Coal Oil Point, Santa Barbara, California, USA - Sample 7 (SPAdes) (version 2) | ecosystem: Environmental > Aquatic > Marine > Oil seeps ...
TGCAACTTCATACCGCCACGCCCGCTCCGATGCTTTTAGCCTCTGGGCAGATTACACCGCGGAAATGGTGGCATGATCCTGCCTTTGCCAAGCTTCGCAAGCTGATGCCAACAACTTGGCAATACCTTTCGCAGGGAAACGTGCGTTAATCATTGGCTTGCCCGGCGCGTTCACGCCGACATGTTCAAACCGCCAGTTGCCCGCTTTTGATGAAATGGCCGATGCCTTCAAGGATCAGGGGATCGACGAAATCTATTGCATATCCGTCAACGATGCTTTCGTCATGAAGCAATGGGCGGACCATATGGGCCTGAAAAACATCAAGATGATACCGGACGGTTCCGGCGATTTTACGCGCCGCCTTGGCATGCTGGTGCGCAAAGACAACCTGGGATTTGGCCTGCGCTCGTGGCGCTATGCAGCCGTTGTACAAGACGGTGTCATCGAAGGCTGGTTCGAAGAAGCCGGTATTTGTGACAATGCGTCGGGTGATCCGTATGAGGCCTCCACGCCGGATGCCGTCCTGCAATGGTTGCGCAATAGTCCTGCGGAAAAAGCCGCCTGAATATGATCAATGCCAGCAACATCCTGACACAGGCCGGAATCAGACCAACCCGCCAACGCATCGCCATCGGCGAAGCCTTGTGGTCTGGTCCTGAAACATGCCATGTCGAGGCAGCAGCACTACACGCCGACTTGACAACCGATGGTGTGAAGATTTCGCTGGCAACAGGCTATAACACCCTGCGTGACTTTGAGCACGCAGGGTTGCTTCGCAGAATAGCGGTTGCGTCCGAGCGGGTTTGATTCGACACAGAGACGGGCGATCTAACCAGCAACATAAATATCTCTGCGACGGGCAAAAGGTTATAATTGCGCTCGGTTCTGACCAAGTATAACATTCCTGCATGGGACGGTTGCGCGCAGCGATACTTAAGCGAGCGGTGGTGCTGCTTTGCGCACTGGCGCTGATGCTCGTGGGTTTTGCACACCGCACACCCAGTGCTGATACAAATCTGTCGAACCCCGAGCTTGCTGCTTATCTCGCTTTAGGAGCGTCTCTCGCCGATCTTTGCCTTTCCGACAAAGGCGCAGAGGGCGGCACGCAGATTGCGGAATGTCCGGCCTGCACCTTGGCCAAGGCGATGGCGATTGCTCCGTCCTACGCCATGTCGCCCGAAATGGTGTCTTGGTCCACAGAGCGGCTCGTTATTGCCGACAGTCCTATCTTTACCGGGTCTAACTCACACGCGCCCCCTGCCCGCGGCCCTCCCCCCACCCAGTTGATCTAGACTTCGCAAGGTTCCGTGTTCCACGGACCATGACCGTCCACCTGCGCACGGACATACGATCAATATGGACGATCCACACATGAGAAATTTATTTTTGGCGGCTTTGGCTGCCACTGCCACGGGTCCGGCCTATGCCGAGGCTTGGCAGGTTAACACAAACGCCCCGCTCGATTTTGAGATTTGCACGGTTGGCAATGCCCAGGAAACCCCGCCGGTGTTGCCGAGCCATTCAGTGGCGCAGTTATCGTCGGTTGCGACACCATCGGCGCCGAAATCAGTAATTTGTTCATCTTTCTCAAACATCTGACGGTGATAGCGTCCTCACCGAAAGGGCCTTCGCGATTCACTGGCCGGATGGGCACCCGGCTAGCGAAAAAACCTATGCCCATCAATCAAAGCCAAACAGAAAGCATTAACATGAAATACATCTTTGCAATCGCCGCCCTCGTGGCACCTCTCGTCATGGGGTCACAAGCCTTCGCCCATTCCACTTTCGCCGAGAAAGAAGTAACCCAAGGTGAGACCGCCCGCCTGACGCTCCGCGTGCCACATGGCTGTGGTGACGAAGCAACGCTGCGCGTGCGCATCCAGATCCCCGAGGGTCTCATCAAAGCGCAACCAATGGTCAAGGCCGGTTGGGAAGTCGAGACCGTAACAGGCGCTTACGAGCACAGCTACGAATACTACGGCAACACTGTTACAGAAGGGGTGCAAGAGATCATATGGTCTGGCGAGTTGCCCTCCCCCTACTACGACGAATTCGTGTTCCGCGCCCGTGTGACGGACAAAGTGGCTGTCGATAAGATGCTTTATATCCCCGCGATTCAGGAATGTGCCAACAGCGCTGCGCGCTGGATCGAAATTCCGGCCGAGGGGCAAGACAGTCACGATCTGGAAGAACCCGCATCAGGCGTCTTGGTGGTGCCGACGTCGCACGACGACGGCCACGGGCACTAGAACAGCGAACGGGTCGAGCAACGGAGGCGTCCGTTTCCCGACCTGCTATCTAAGGCGCGGGCGTACCGCCCTTTCGCCCGCGCCAAACCCCGCCGGGCCTCAATAGCGTCCCTCTGGACAATTAATGGAACCATGCCGATGCGCCTTGCATATATCGTTGTTTTTCCGTTGCTGCTACCAATACAGGCTCTGGCCCATGCGCAACTGCGCGGAACGGACCCCGCCGAGGGAGCCGTCGTCGCCGAAGCGCCTACCGCCGTGACGCTAGAATTCAACGAACCGGTGTCCCCCCTCGTTCTGCGGCTCATCGAACCGGACGGAACCACGACCGATATTGATGGCGCGGCCGAAAACGAGACCGTGACCGCGATCACGCCGAATGAACTTTCCCAAGGCACGCATCTTTTATCCTGGCGGGTCATGTCGGATGACGGGCATCCGCTGGGTGGCACATTGACTTTTCATGTGGGCGCGCCCTCCTCCGCGCCGCTGATCAAGACAGAACGGGCCACAGGCGTCGCTCAGGTCGGTGTCGCCCTGCGCTTTGCGTTAACAATCGCACTTATAATCGCGGTCGGGGCGGCAGTGTTCACAGCGTTTGTTACTCGCGGGCCGACAGATCACAACTATCACCGTATCGTAATGCGCGCGGCGCTCGCAACGCTGCCAGTTGGCGCATTGTTAATCGGTGTTCACGGGCTCGACATGCTGTCTCTTGCAACCCCTGCTTTGCTTTCCCTGCAACCATGGCAAGCAGGGCTTTCAGCACCAATCACGCAGACCGTTCTGTTGTCCATTGGCGCAACAGCAGTGGCCGCGCTAACGCTGCAAACTGACAAAAAGCCCATACGCATTGCTCTTGCTCTCGCCGCTTGGGCGTTAGCGTCCCTCTCCTTTGCCGCCTCAGGCCACGCCGCCGTGGCACCTCCACGCGCGATTGCACTGCCGGCTGTCATTCTCCACGCCGTAGCGTTGATCTTCTGGATGGGGGCGCTGTTGCCGCTTCTGCTCACGCTACGTGGACGCGAGGCTGAAACCCATTTGCGCCAGTTCTCATCCATCGCCGTTCCAATGGTCGCACTGCTGATCGTAACAGGCGTAACCCTAGGCTGGTTGCAATTCGGCAGCTTCGAGGCGCTTACCAAGTCTGCCTATGGCGCGGTTCTGGCTGTGAAACTGGTGCTCGTGGCTGGGCTGCTCGCGCTTGCTGCGAAGAACCGGTTCGTACTTACGCCCGCGCTCACCGCCGAAAAGCCAGATGCCGCGCCACGCCTGTCCCGCGCCATACGCACCGAGATCATTCTAGGCCTCGCCATCCTTGCGCTGGCCTCGGCTTTCCGGCTAACCGTGCCACCCCGCGCGCTAGTGACGCCGGCAGAGCCGCTCTATGCACATATCCACACTGACCGCGCTACGGCTGCCATTCGCTTAACCCCGGGGCACGCAGGGCCGGTCGACATCATACTCGACTTGCAGGCCGGAGAGTCTACAGCATTGGTGCCTCAGGGCGTGAATATCGCATTCACACATCCCAGAGGCGGAATCGAACCAATCCGTCTTGACGCTCTACTGGGCAATGACGGCCTTTGGCACGCCGGCCCGGTCACCTTACCGATTCCGGGTGCGTGGGAGGTAACTTTGCGCCTTCTGATAACGGATTTTGAGCGCGTGACGTTGCAAGATACGCTAAACTTGCCGGAATGATGGCGAAGCGATGCAATAAAACCGAACCGGATTGATAGTGGGTCGATTGTAGAAAAGCTGTGCTTCGCATCACCCATTGTTACACACAGAGCAATAATCACTTTCAGCTTTCCGGTTCTTCAGTGGAAATAATCCATTCAAGTCGCGCCCGCCGAACGTTATGGTCAGCCAGAAACGGATGTTTCGCGTTTACCTTGATCATCAAGGGTCACGGCAGTCGTAGGAAGGGCTATGTCATGTGTTGGTATCCCTTTTATTGGATTGGCGATTTGTCGTGACAATGCTGCATTGTGCGTAACGGTCTCGGGCAAGGGCGGCCTGTTCGGCGCGATCAAGCCGCGCCAGAACATCGTCAAGACGCTCACCCCGCGCTTGACGCAGGATCTTGCGGCAAGAGGCAGGCGACCAGGGCAGCGCTGCTTTTGACAGCCACGACCTGACGGGACCCGGCAACGCGTCATAGGCCTGCATCGGGTCCTCGTTGCGGCGTCTTCTTCTAAGGCTGGTCGCCCCTCGATTTGTGGGCGTCATACCGCGTCCTCCACATCGTGGACGGGATCAAGCACAAGGATCAGCCGTGTCTCGCCTGTGCCTTCGATCGGCGGCGAGCGGTGCAAGAGGCCGAAGCGCGGCGTTTCCGGCCAGAGTGTGCCGCGCAGCAGGATCGACGCGCCAGTTGGCACGGTAAAAATCTGGTCGGGCTCTGCTCCGACGCCATATTGCGTACCTGTCCCGCGATAGGTGCAGACAAGCCGGGCGGTCACCGCGTCAATATGGAACTTTCGACAGGCGTTTGTCGTCACTACATCCAGCCGCACGCGTTGATAGCGCGATGGCATCAATGTGGCGAAGATATCCGCCTGCGCCACGATATCGTCGATCAACATGCCTCGCTCAGGGCAGTTTGGCATGCCGGATGCCACGCAAGCTTGAAGTACCGCTTCGCGGACAGCCTCGGGGCGCAGGATCACGCGGACTTGCGGCAACAACAACGGGTCCATTGCGTCGATCCAGCTCTGCAATGAGGGCGTCGGGCGACGCTGCCAGATCGCAGCAGCGCAGCCATCGGTATTGATTACGTCCAGAGCTTGGCCGGTCTGAACCATGCCAACGCCTATCGCGGCGGCGGAAAGAGGATCGCACTGATACATCATGCCGCCTCTGCACGCCGCCAGACAGGGAATGGATCGGGCAAGTCCGGCAGCGCGTCCGGGCCCGGTGCCAGGTGTTCGGATATAAGACATTCATCAAGCCGCGCCTTGATCGCGGGCCAATCGATACCCGCGCCGATAAAGACCAGCTCCTGGCGACGATCCCCCCAGGGTTCTGACCAATGTGCGGCCATATACTCGCGTGCACCTTCATGATCGGGCCAGCGATCTTTGGGAACGGACGCCCACCATGTGCCCAAAGGCTTGACCGACGAAAGCGCCCCTGCAAGGCTGAATTCGGCCACCCATTCGGGGCGTGTGGCGATCCAGAAATGCCCCTTGGCACGGATCACGCCCGGCAGGTCGCCGTTCAGCAGCGCCATAATTTTTTCCGGCTCGAACGGGCGGCGGGCGCGATAGACGAAACTGGCTACGCCGTATTCCTCGGTCTCGGGCACGTGGTCGGCGAAACCGTAAAGCTCCTTGGCCCACATCGGGTGTTCATGCGCCTTCTCGAAGTCGAAAAGACCTGTGTTCAAGATCGCATCAGCTGGCACGTCGGAATGGCTCGTCTCGATGATCCGCGCGTCGGCGTTCAGGCTGCGGATGATCTTGCGCGCGGCGTCGATCTGGTGCGGTTCGGCGTCTGCGACCTTGTTGAGGATCACCACATCCGCAAATTCGATCTGCTCGACCAGAAGGTTGACCAGTGTGCGCTCATCTTCCTCGCCCAGCGTCTCGCCCCGGTCACTCAGGAAATCATGGCTTGAATAATCCTTGAGCAAGTTTACCCCATCGACCACCGTGACCATTGTATCGAGGCGGGACACATCCGACAGGCTCTCCCCTTCCGCGTCGCGGAAATCGAAGGTCGCGGCCACGGGGAGGGGCTCGGAGATGCCGGTGGACTCGATCAGCAAGTAGTCGAACCGCCCATCCTGGGCCAGCCGCCGAACCTCCTGCAACAGGTCGTCGCGCAGGGTGCAGCAGATGCAGCCGTTCGACATCTCAACCAACGTTTCGTCCGTATGGCTGAGGTTTGCCCCGCCTTCACGCACCAGATCGGCGTCGATATTCACCTCTGACATGTCGTTGACGATGACAGCTACACGGCGCCCTTCGCGGTTGTTCAAGACGCGGTTGAGCAAGGTCGTCTTTCCGGCGCCGAGAAATCCGGACAATACGGTGACAGGTAAGCGGGTGTCGGTCATGTGATGGTCTCCAATGGTGGAAAGAAATCGGGAAACAGAAGCAAGGCATGGCAGGCGCTGCGGCCGATTATGATTGCGTTATTCATCTTTCAAGCTTTCGCAGGAGGGGCTTTGACCACGGATGTCCGGGGTCTTTAAGTAGGTTGTTCTTTGCACATCTGCGATGCTTCGACATCGTCGCCTCGTGGCAGCCGGCCTTTGAGCATATCCAAACTGTGCCGCAATTCGGGGCGAGACAGGTCGCGGGCGATCACGACGATCCGCGATTGACGATCGTCGATCGGCCAATCCGTGACAGGTACCGGCATGTCGAAAACATGCTGCACCCCGTGAAAGACGAACGGGTTGGGAATACCTTCGATATGGACCACCCCTTTGACACGCAACAAATCCGGACCGCGCAAGGCCACAAGTGTATCTAGCCATAGGTCGAAGACCTCGCCCGGAATGGGGGCATCCAGCACGATGGACGCGGATCCGATCCGTGAATCATGAGGCGATATTTCCACAGGCCCAGGGATTTTAAACGCCATACCGGAGAGGTTGGCGAGCGGATCGGCGGGAGGTTTGGGCCTCGGAGTGAGCCAGGCCGAAGCCGCACTGGCCCCCGCGCCCAACCGCATCGCCGACAAGCCCCACAGACGATCCGCTGGCAATCCGCCCCTTGTCGCGCGCAAGATGCGGACGGTGGGATTGATCGCGTTGATCCGGTTCTCGAAACGGGCCGCATCGGCGGCCGCAGCCAGGTCCGTCTTGCTCAGGATGACAAGGTCGGCCATCGCGATTTGCGACACCGCCTCGAATTGCCGGTCCAGTGTTCCGGGGCCCGAGACGGCATCAGCGACGGTGACAATCCCGTCCAGCCTGACCATCCGCACGAGAACAGTATCCACTTGCAGTGTCTGAATAATTGGTCCGGGGTTTGCCAATCCCGTAGTCTCGATGACGATCCGGTCGAACCGCACATTCCCATCAGATCTACGCTCCATCAGATCGCTCATGGCACGCGCCAGATCGCCCCGCACGGAGCAACACAGGCAGCCCGACTGCATCAGGACGATTTCTTCGTCCACGGCTTCGATCAGGTCATGGTCAAGGCCCGCCTCGCCGAACTCGTTTACGATCACGGCGATCCTGTCCTGCCCGGGACTTCGCATCAGACCGTTCAACACCCTCGTCTTCCCGGCCCCGAGAAAACCAGTGAGAAGCGTCACAGGAATACGCGTATCCGAGAGAGTATCAGAGGATTTCATTATGTAATTACATCACATTTATGCGATAGATCAGGGCTGAAAGCCCACTGCGGCTTGAGGAAAACCGCAGTGGACAAGACTAGGGTCTAGAGACAATCCGCCAGTGATGTCGCCAGATTACGCAGGAGTTGGGGATAGAGTTGGGCACCCGGCTCCAGACTGGAACCGAGTGGGTCCATCACTCCGGTTCGCGCATCTGTGCCGTCCATGACCGAGGCCACAATTCCTGGATTGAATTGCGGCTCGGACATGATGCAGGTCACATTCTGATCTGCAACACGCGCCTGGATCTCGGCGATACGGGCCGGGCTGGGATCGCTCGCATCCGAAATCGAAATTGCCCCAGATGCGGGGAAATCAAAGGCCACCTCGAAATACTGATAGGCGTCGTGGAAGACGATGAAATTGCCCCCACGCACCGGTCCCAGGATGGCGTTGATCTCACCGCGCAGAGCCGTCAATTCTTCACGCCCTGCTGCGGCATTTGCATAGTAAGCTCCGGCATTCTCCGGATCAGCGGCCGACAGTGCAGCAGCGATCGCGTTCAGCCACGATGCCCCGTTGTCTGGTGAAAGCCAGACATGTGGATTGTACTCGCCATGATCATGGCCATCATGCCCTGCGTGGTCTTCACCCTCGTGATCTGCATGATCGTCGTGGTCTTCATGATCGTCGTGGTCGTCGTGGTCTTCGCCTTCATGCTCGGCGGCGTGATCCTCATCGTCGTGTACATGCGCCTCGAACAGCGCGCCTTCCCGCACGGGCAGTTTTATTGTGCCATCGGCCTCGATCAGTTCGACAACGGTCGCATTGCTGGCCAGTGTGTCGATAGCACTCTCCAGCCACGGGGTCAGATCGTGTCCAACCCAAAAAACCAGATCCGCGCTCTGGAGCGCGCCCGCCTCTGAGGGGCGCAGGTTGTATTCATGCGGGCTGGCCCCGGATGCCACGACAAGTGACGGCTTTCCCACACCCTCCATAACGCGCGATACCAATGAATGCACCGGTGTGATGTCGACAGCCACATTTGGGACATCGGCAAGCGCCGTTCCGGCCAGCAACGAGGCCGCCAGTGACAAGGGTGCGAGGTTTCTGGACATTTCCAACTCCATGTGATTTTATAACGTTACATGTCGGATACAGGAAATGTAATAACATGACAAGTAGGTCACAGGCAGATCATGAACCGCCGTCTGATGCGGTCGGGTTCGACAAGCACGATCATGCGGGGTGTATTAAATTCGCAGTGGCCGCCGCCGAGGCGCATTGCGCGACTGATGGGCTCCGCTTTACGCCCGTTCGGCGCAAAGCATTGGAAATCCTGTTGCAAAAACATCGAGCACTTGGCGCCTACGAAATGCTTGACCTCCTGCGCGAGGCCGGTTTCGGGTCGCAACCACCAGTAGCCTATCGTGCGCTGGAGTTCCTAGTCGCCAACGGGTTTGCACATAAGATCGAGCGGCTGAACGCCTTTGTTGCCTGTGCCCATCCTGGGGCCAATCATTCGCCTGCTTTCATGATCTGCAGAGCCTGCGATTCGGTCGCAGAAACGCTATCAGCACCCGCACGGGGCATTCTTGGAGACGCAGCACGCGCGGCCGGCTTCCAGATCGAACGAACCATGGTTGAGGCGGTCGGCCTTTGCCCGACCTGCGCAGAGAAAGCCACTACATGAGCCTTGTCACAGTAGAAGATATCAGCGTCAGCTATGGCGCTGACACGGTGCTGGCGCATGTGTCGCTGACCGTTGAACCCGGAGAGATCGTGACCATTGTGGGACCGAACGGATCCGGCAAAACGACACTGCTGCGCGTCTTGATCGGTGCTGTCCAATCCAGATCCGGACGGATATCCAAAAAACCCGGCCTGCGTGTCGGATATGTTCCGCAGCGGCTGCACATCGACCCCACCTTGCCGATGACGGTTGCGCGGTTCCTACGCCTGCCGACTGGCATTCCGCGCACCGCATGTGCGCGGGCGTTGGCTCGCGCGGGCGTGCCTGATCTCTCAAGACGCCAGATGTCTGGCCTGTCTGGCGGCCAGATGCAACGGGTTCTGTTGGCGCGCGCGCTCATCAATGACCCTGAAATCCTTCTTCTGGACGAGGCAACCCAGGGCCTCGATCAACCTGGTTCCGCAGCCTTCTATCGCCAGATCGAAGAGGTCCGCAAAGAGACCGGCTGCGCTGTGCTGATGATCAGTCACGAATTACACGTTGTGATGAGTGCCTCTGATCGCGTTATCTGTTTGAACGGGCATGTATGCTGTCAAGGCACCCCTGAAATCGTCTCGGCCGCACCGGAATATCGCGCGCTCTTCGGATCCGGCACGGGCGGCGCACTGGCGCTGTACCGTCACGACCACGATCATGCGCATGACGAAACTTGCGATCACGAACATGGACATTCCCATCACACCAAGAACGAGGCCGCCGAATAATGTTGGACGATTTCATGACCCGTGCGACACTGGCGGGGGTCGGCGTTGCCTTTGCCGCCGCACCGCTTGGTAGTTTTGTCGTCTGGCGGCGTATGGCCTATTTCGGAGACGCAACCGCTCATGCCGCGATCCTTGGGGTGGCGCTGTCACTGGCGTTGAACGTCTCGATTTTTGCAGGCGCAGTGGCCGTAGCTCTGGCGATGGCGCTGACCGTGACACTCCTGACGGGGCGCGGCTATGCAATGGATACGCTTCTCGGTGTCCTCGCCCATTCCGCCCTCGCCTTCGGGCTGGTGGCCGTTTCGTTCCTGTCGGGCATCCGGATTGACCTCATGGCCTACCTGTTTGGTGATATCCTGGCGGTATCGCGCAGTGATCTCGCGGTAATCTGGGGAGGTGCCGCACTGGTCGTCGGGCTGATCGCCTGGCGCTGGTCTGCGCTGCTAACGTCAACGCTGAGCGAAGAACTTGCCTATGCAGGCGGTATCGACCCGCGGCGCGAGCAGCTTGTTTTGACCCTCGCGCTTGCCGTCACGGTCGCTGTCGCGATCAAGGTTGTCGGGGTACTCCTGATAGCTGCGATGCTGATCATTCCGGCCGCCGCCGCGCGCCCGCTGTCGCGCACCCCGGAAGAAATGGCTATGATAGCCGCCATGATCGGTAGCGGGTCGGCAATTATCGGATTGCGGGCGGCCTATGCCCTGGATACGCCAGCCGGACCGTCCATCGTTTGCGTTGCTGCCCTCATATTTCTAGTGACAAGCGTTCTCAGGGGGCTTCGGGTCTGAGCGTTTCTAACCACCACCCAAGGCCGGAAATGGGTGAACCGCTTTGGCCGCCACATTGCCGATTGTATCAGGCGCGACAGACCGGCAGCAGTCGACAAATGGCACATAGACGAGGTCGTCATCCCGATCAACAGCAGAAAATACTGGCTCTGGTGGGCGGTCGACGCGAATGGCGACATGCTTGATAGTTCCGTTCAGCCACAGCGCAACGCCAAGGCTGCAAGACGATTATGGCAAGGCTGATCGACCGGTTCGGTGAACTCCGTGAAGTGATCACGGACAAATTGGCAATCCCCAATCAACGCATCGCCCGTCTTGGGACACTGAAGCTAGAGCTTGAGCGGATGTTGGTAGAATGCAGCGCAGGGCGCGTTTCGGATTGCCGCGTTCTAGGCAGCCGACTCATAAAACTCGATCCAGAGCCTGACCGATGCCAATTTGATCATCGACAGGAAATTGCGTGACGTCTTCTCGTATCGGGTTGCGATACGGCGGAACGAGGCTTTCAGCCTGCCA
>Ga0209345_10005829_pt1 | contig 11311 bp, 12 predicted proteins | sample Cruoilmetagenom7_FD_187294 | JGI IMG/M metagenome (GOLD analysis project Ga0209345, IMG submission 187294) | Oil polluted marine microbial communities from Coal Oil Point, Santa Barbara, California, USA - Sample 7 (SPAdes) (version 2) | ecosystem: Environmental > Aquatic > Marine > Oil seeps ...
TTGCATGCAAGGGTTTCGCTCTCCGGGCGGGTTGCAACGGTTTGTGACATGCCAGTCTGCCACCAGAAACCGCTTCTCAATTCCTGCCCGCCGCCGTTCCGCAATTGAAACACGCTATCACAGAATAGAGGCCTTCGACGCCTGGAAGGAGGCTGCGAGCATCTGACGCTCAAAGACCGGCAATCTATTCGCGGCGGGCAAGTTAAGTTGACAACACCGTGGGAGGCCATCGGCGACGATCTGAAGGCGACTTTCAACGAAATTGTACGCGCCACCAGCGCCGACGCTTCCGCTCACTTCCTACACCGCGACCTTCTGCGCAAGGACGAATTTGTCAAAGAGCTTGGCGGTGAGATCACCACCCTTGAGCCTGCCGTGGTCGACGAACTGCGCGTGAAGTCGATGGAGGTCGTGGACGAGTTTGCCGAGCGCGATCCGAAATATTCCGGTCGCGTTGCCGAACTCTTGCACGAGTTCATGCGTCTCACCGGGAAAGCCTGATCTTATGGCGGCGGGGGTTCCTTGCGACCCCCCCCCGCCATCGCGGCAAATTCTGCCGCTACTCACGGTGCGGTCCGTAGGCTTTGGCCCAATCCAGCTGGCGCCGGTACCGTCTCTCTCAAACTCACAGGGCCCTTGCCCCAAAGCCGAGGCTGAATGATGCAACTTCCCGAAACGATGCGCGTGGTCGAAATCTCCGAATACGGGGGGGCCGAGGTTCTGAAGCCTGCGACCCGGCCAGTGCCCCGGCCCGGTCCTGGGCAAATCCTTATCCGTCTCAGCCACGCAGGCGTGAACCGGCCCGACGCCTTGCAGCGCGCCGGCAACTACGCCCCACCACCGGACGCCTCGCCCCTGCCGGGGCTCGAAGGCGCGGGCCATGTGGCCGCGATTGGTGAGGGTGTAACCCGATGGGAGGTGGGCGACGCAGTGACTGCTTTGCTGCCCGGCGGGGGTTACGCCGAATACGCCGTGACCCATGCCGACCACGCTCTGCCGGTGCCTGAGGGTCTGTCGATGGAGCAGGCCGCGGCGCTTTGCGAAACCTATTTCACCGTCTGGACCAACGTCTTCATGCGTGGCGGTCTGGAGGCAGGCGAACGTTTCCTCGTTCATGGCGGCTCGTCTGGGATCGGCACGACGGCCATCCAGCTGGCCGCACTGCGCGGCGCACGGGTTTTCGCGACCGCTGGCTCGCCGGAAAAATGCGAGACCTGCATAACCCTGGGCGCGGAGCGCGCGATCAACTACCGCGAGGAAGATTATGTCGAGGTCATGAAAGCCGAAGGTGGAGCCCAGCTTATCCTCGATATGGTGGGTGGCCCTTATATGGCGCGCAACTTAGATGCTTTGGCCAATGACGGGCGCCTCGTCCAAATTGCCTTCCTACAGGGCGCCGACATACAGCTTAATATGACCCAGGTAATGACCCGGCGGTTAAAGATCACCGGCTCCACCCTGCGGCCGCAGAGCGACGCCGCCAAAGCCACGATCGCCGAGGCGCTGCTGAAAGAGGCCTGGCCTCATTTGGAGGCAGGTCGCATCGCGCCGGTGATGGACTCGATCTACCCACTTGAAAAAGCTGCCGAAGCTCATGCGCGGATGGAGTCCTCCGCGCATATCGGTAAGATCGTTTTGAAGGTGGCCTGACCGCCATGGCCGCAACCGCCGATCCAGGTGCGGCGCACAGCCATTGGCGCACCGCGCCGCGCGTTCCCGGTCTTCGCCTGCATCTCGCGGCGCGCGGCGACGCGGCGGAGCGCCCGCCGATCCTGTTTGTGCATGGTGCCACATTCTCGGGAAGGATGTTTGATATCGACGCCGATGGTGTTAGCTGGCTCCGGGCCGCCGCAGCGGCGGGCTTTGCGGCCTATGCGCTAGACTTGCGCGGCTATGGCCGCTCGGGAAATGCCAATTGGCGCGCCCGGTCATTCGCAGACGGCGCGGGCCCGGCCTGCACGGGGGCTGAAGCCATAGAAGATATCGGCGCCGCGATGGACTTCGTCACTAATCGTCACGGACGGGCCGCCGCACTGGTTGGCTGGTCTTGGGGCAGCACGACCAGTGCGCGCTACGTCGCCGGGCCTGGGCGCGACAAGGTCGCGTCGCTCGTGCTCTACGCCCCCATCTTTGCCGAGCGCAACGAGGCGTGGTTGGCCGAGCTTGCCGATCCCCAGACACCCGGGCAGCGCCGCCCGCTAGGCCCCTTTAGACGGATCACCGCTGAGGATATGCGCCGCCGCTGGGACGCACAGCTTCCTCTCGACAGCGACGATTGGCGCGAGGAAACGGTGCTGCAAGAGCTGGCCCGCGTCAGCCTACAGGACGATCCCACCGCCTTGACCGTAACGCCGCCGGGCTTCTGCGTGCCCAACGGCACGCTGGTCGATCTGTGGGAGTGCTACAGCGGTCGGCCGATCTATGACCCCGGCAAGATTGACTGCCCCACGCTGCTGGTCCGAGGGACGCAGGACCCAACGTCGACCCGCAGCGACATGCTCGCGCTATTCGACCAGTTGGGCACGGTCGAGAAACAGTATGTCGAAATCGGCAACGGTACCCATTTCATCAACGCCGAGCGGCGCGCGCCCGCGCTCTTTTCGGCGGTGCATGCGTTCCTGCATCGGCACGGGCGTAGGCAAAAGCAACAGGTGATTCCTATTGGAGATTAATCCCATTGCCGTCATCGGCGCAGGCACTGGCAGCATTGGAGGCGCGCTATTTCGACCAGGCGGTCAAGAAAGAGCGGATGAGTGCACCGCAGGCGCAGCAGGCCCGAGCGCTGCTCGCGACCTCTACCGATATCGCGGCCTCCGGTCAGGCGGATTTGGTGATCGGCTTGTGTGCGGCTGAGCTCGCCGGAGGGCCGAACGGAGCTCACAATTCGCAAAACGAAGTATTTTGCGAGCCCGACGCAAATCTGGGTCTTGTGCACCACTAAGCAAAGCGCGTTCACACCACTGCCCCGCTATAACCATTTGTAGCAATGCTGGTGCAAAGGTTTTCCCACTGGCAACTGATGCAGGCGGACCTAATCTGGTGTTGTGTGAACGCTGCCCGGAGTCGTTTCAGGGCATATGTATCTAGACAGAGCTTTGTGCCAGGACCGATCTGTAACGTCAGTATCTGGCCCACATCCTTTGCGGCCTGCCGGTCTCGATGATGAATGCTGTCGTCACGGCAATGCGCGTCATTTTCTGCCCGACGCGGGGCGCAGATATCATCTGGCCCCTCTACGATCTGGATCATCTCTCCGGTTGAAATGCGCCCCGCGATCACAGTCATGTTGTTTGTGAAGGCGGGGCTGTACCCCTTGCCGATATAGGTAAGAATACAAAGGAGGTGATGAGCACGCAGGTAAACTGTCATTCGGCAGTTTGGTGGCCTTCGCGCGACAACAGCTTAAGTGTCATCGCCCCAAGACCAGACTTGAGGATCCCACCAATCACAAAGGGAACGACTCCAAGCATGATGGCCTGTTCTGCACCGATCAGCAGGGCAAGCCATGCGGCACCCAAAACAAGACAGATAGCGTTGCCGATGAGCATCGCAACGAATGACATCCAAACGTGCCGACCGTCCCAGCCTCGTGTCGTCAACCATCCGACAACCATGCCCGCTACAGGAAAGGCAAAGAGATAACCGCCTGTTGCACCTAGGAAATGCTGCGCTCCGGCTGCTCCCCCGGCCAGAACCGGTAAACCAAGCGCCCCTTCAACTAGCCAAGCGACAATTGTCAGGCCACCCAGCCGCCAGCCGTACAAAGCGCCGACAAGCATGACCGCATAGGTTTGCATGGTAATCGGAACGGGGATCATCGGAACTTCGATATAGGACGAGACCGTCAGGAAAAGGGTGCCGAGAAGGACGGCAGCCACTTTCCAAGGCACCGTATAGCTCTGCACATTGAATGCGTTGAGACGGCTGTGGGCCACTGCATTTGTGGATAAGGTCATTAAAAGGCTTCCCTGAGTTATCTATTAAAATTCTTCAAGAATCACAAAGTATAATAATTATAGATAATCTACAAGGGATGCCCAAGTTCAAGCGCGCAACAGGTGCCGCCTAAGGACCGCCAACGCGGTTTTTGCATCGCGCCGCTCCATCGCCTGGAGGATCGCGACATGATCTTTATCCGAGGTGCTTTGCCACGTCTCGCGCCATCTGGCGTGAAACCTTCGTGCGGAAAGTCGCTGAAGCTGTTTGATGCGTCCCAGAATAAGGGGCCGCGAACAGGGCTTTAAAATTTCCAAATGAAACTGTCGGTTGGCTTTCTCCCAAGAGATCGGATCTTTTGCTTTATCGCAAGCAAGTCGAAAATGCTCCATCTCTTGCAGGGCCATAGGCGTCAAGTTGGCAACCGCTTTCGTCAAAGCCAGTGGTTCCAACGCAAGCCTCATCTCAAGAATATCGTCCAGATCTGCGTCAGTTAAAGCAAACGCTCGGACACCGCGCTTGGGGATGAAGGTCGCGAGCTCCATCTGTACAAGGCGCTGAAGCGCCTCTCGAGCAGGCACATGACTACACTTGAAGCGTTTAGCGATGCGATCCTGAGCAAGCCGAGCACCCTGAGCAATGTCGCCCCTGATGATTTCTTCTGCAAGAATGTCAGCAATCGCTGCGGGTTTTATAGATAAATCAGACATAGACTGGATCTAACCTGAACCTAACCGTTGGAACAGGCAAATGTTCAGAATAACCTGTTGGAATTTGTCAGGTTATTGACGTGCTTCGGTTGCATGCTTAGCCCTCGGCCATGATTAGCAAAGTTTCACAGCTTCGCCTGAAGGGCTTTCGCTTAGCCCGTTTCGTCATCTCTTGCGCCGTCTGGGCGTATCAGCACGGTGCGCTGAGCTTGCGCGATGTAGTGGATTTGCTGGGACGAGCGATGTGCGATCGCCTACTACGAAAGCATCCGCGTTGGGTGTCAACGGTTCGGAGCACAGGTCGCCGCGAGTATCAGTCGCGATCACCCGGCGCTGAATGACAAATGGTACCTTGACGAGATCATGATCTCAATCCGAGGCCACAATCACTGGTTTTTGCGGGCGGTCGACCCGAACGGCAACGTGCCGGAGACCCTGGTCAAAGTCGCAGGAATGCCCATACACCCAAGTGATTTCTTTGAAAACTAGTGCGGAGATGGGGCGTACCGCGGATCATCGTGACGCACCGGCTCTGCAGCTATGGCGTCACCGTTCGGACGCTTTCCGCCCGCGCAGCGCCTCCGCAAGCCTGTTCAGTCCAAAGCGCCATTGTCTCTTTGCAAGATCCTACCGCCGCCCTCGGGTCAATGCCCCCAGCCTGCGGAACGATTATACTGCTAGCATGACTTCATGGTTGTGGCTTCGGTGTTTGCAACGTCGCGATTGCGCAATCTGGCAGTGTCGCTCAATCTCCTCACCGCGTTCGAAATCAAGCACTGGCTTGCACAGCCTACTGAAACGCGAAGGCTGGCACGTGATCCGCCACGGTTTACGGCGACGGTAAGCGCCTCAATAGGCTGGCCGTAGGAGCCGGGTTGTTAGGCTACCAGCAAAGAATTCCCCTCCCCTCTAATTTGTAAAAACCACTAATGTTGACAATACGACAATTCAGGCGTCATTTGTACAGTGGAGGGAATGCAAATGCGGACAGTAGCCATAATCGGAGGCGGCTTTACCGGAACTGCCGCCGCACTGCGCCTTTGTAGTATGTCTTCGGAAAAACTTGCTGTATATGTCGTGGAGCCGCGCAACGAGCTCGGCGGAGGGCTTGCATATGGCGGTGATGATCCAGACCATCGTGTAAATGGCACCCATCACCTTCTTGTTCTTTTTCCTGATGATATTGGACATTTTTCACGGTGGTATGATGAGTCCGGAACGTCAACGCGAGACCCTGAAGCTGAGGCGGAAACAGGTGTCCAATTTGTTCGCCGGACAGACGTACGCCGCTATTTGCAAGAAACCTTAGCTCAAACAGTTGCTGAGAATTCACATGGCTCGGAGGTTCATCACATTCGCAGCCGTGCAATAGGAGCGGAGCGTTTGGGGCACGGCGTGCGTATCAAACTGGAGGCTGGACGCACTCTTGAGCCGGATCTGACCATCCTCGCGTTTGGCGGACAGTGCCCAAGACCGATAAAAGTTTCATCAGCCGAAGCGTGCAGCCACCCCGGCTACGTAGGCGATCCGTTTGACGCCGAGGCACTGGAGAGTGTCCCCACTGACAACAATGTTCTTTTGATCGGCACGGGGCTAACATCTGCAGATGTTTTGGCGACCCTGTCGCGCCGGGGGCATCGCGGGGCGATCACCGCTATCTCGAGACGGGGTCTCTTGCCTGAACCCCAAGGTGCGCCGCCTGATGTCGCGGCGCTTATGCAGCGGCTAAGCCGTCCGGTGCCCCGTTTTATTGAGCGTCATGGCGATAAGCTGACACTGCGCGCGACGCTACGTGCGCTTCGCCGGGACATGGCCAAAGCGTGTGATGCAGGGGGCGACCTTAAAGGTCCGTTTGACGATGTGCGCGATGCAGCGGCTTGGCTCTGGCGTGGGTTTACGACCGAGGAAAAGCGTAGATTTTTGCGACACCTTAAGCCCTGGTATGATGTGAACCGCTACAGAATGGTGCCGCAAACTGGGGCAACGCTCGCTGCGATGGTGGCGTCGGGACAATTGGTTTATCGGGTTGCCCGTCTAGCCAGATTAGATGTGCAAAACGACAGGCTTGTCGCGCATTTGGCTGAGCGCAATGGCAAATCTAGCGCGCAGTCCTTTGACACTGTTATAAATTGTACCGGCCCCAAGACGCTGCCAGACGACACTTTCGTGGCCGACCTATGCAATTCAGGTCTGGCCAGGCATGACACCCTAGGCTTTGGGTTGGATGTCGACAATGACGGGCGGGTTTTGGACCGAGACGGCAAGGCACAGGACAACTTGTGGGCATTCGGCTTGCTCACGCGCGGCAGGTTCGGCGACATAACGGCCATTCCTCAGATCTCATTTCGATTAGACCGCAGCCTCCCTGCATTGGTTCGGGCGGTTGATGGTGCAGAAGACTTGTTATGAAACGACATACAGGCCGCAACTCCGTTTTGGGCATTGGGTTTGTCTTAATCTACCAGACAGCCATCGTCGCAGGCGTGCAAACAGCGCCGGTTCTTGCGCCCTTCGCTGCTCTTGTATTGGGACTGGATGCTGATCTTACCGGGCTTTTCACAGCAATTATTTTCGGCGTTGCACTGCTTTCTTCGACGGGGACAGCTGGCATCGTCGCACGGTGGGGGTCATTCAGGGGCGCCTCCGCTTCACTTATCGTCGTGGCCCTGGGCGCTTTGGCCCTCGCGGCGTCGAACGGGCCTGTCTTGGTGGTTTTGGGGGCAGTGCTCATTGGTGTCGGCTATGGGCCAGTAAATCCGATCGGATCACGTGTGCTGAACCAAATCTCACTTGGGCGGCATCGGAACCTCGTGTTCTCATTTAAACAGTCAAGTGTGGCGATTGGCAGTGCAGCTGCGGGTTTTGTGCTCCCGGTCATCATTCTGCTGTCAGATTGGCGTGTAGCTGCGCTGGCCGTTGCTGTACTGGCGGTTGCGATTGCCGTTTTATCGCAGGTTGTTGGTAGCAAATTGGGACATGACGGGCTCCCTGGCGTATCGGTTAGGTTCAAGCTGCCCTTTGCAACAGCGCGTGCTGTTCTTGCAGATCCCGTTCAGCGTGGCCTTGCGGTGGGGGTATTCTCATTTTCTATGGCGCAATTCGGGTTCATGTCGGTCTATATCGCGATGATCTGGCGGGACAGTAACCTGCCCCCGGCAGGGGCGGCTGCGATGCTGTCTTTGGCGATGACAGCCAGCATTTTTGGCAGGCTCTATTGGGGATGGCGCGCGGACGTTGGTCAGCCGAGGAGAGTTTTGTCCTGGCTCGCGTGGTCCGGCGTGGCTTTGCTAATTGGCCTACTTTTTCTTGGCCCCGACTGGCCTTGGAGCGCGATTGCTCTGATGAGTATCGCGCTTGGTTTTATGCCGATGGGCTGGAGTGGTGTTTTGCTGGCCGAGGTCGCACGCGCCGGTGAAGAAAGCGGCGGCCCTGCCGGGGTGCTGAACGCAACGGCAGGATCGATGATCTTTGCCTATCTTGGTGGTTTAATAGGCCCGGCTTTGCTCAGCATATCGGTGCTTGCGACAGGGAGTTACCGGCCCGGAATTATCTGTTTGATTATAGCCTTCGCAATTTGCGCAGTCGTCGTTGTCAAAGGGGTAAATGCAACTGAGGAGGAAGCAAGACAATGAGCCAAAACACTGTGATCGTAACAGGTGCGTCCGGCGGAATCGGTGCGGCGACGGCACTGCTCGCGGCGGCCGAGGGGTGGGCTGTCGCGGTTCACTACCGAACGGACCCGGAGGGGGCCGAAAAGGTAGTCGCGGATATTAAAACCTTGGGTGGCTTGGCGCAGGCTTTTCAAGCGGATATGCAAGAAGAAGCGCAGGTGGTCGATCTGTTTCGGGCAGTTGATGATGCCCTGCCGCCGCTGGGCGGTCTGGTGAATAACGCGGCGCGCGTAGCTGGGCAGGCGATGACGCTTGCGGAGATGGATGCTGACGAAATCAATGGGCTGTTGCGGGTGAATGTCACCGGAGCCATGATTGCCGCCCGGGAGGCGGCTGCGCGGCTGTCTACCGCAAAGGGCGGACATGGCGGCACGATTGTGAACGTATCGTCCCTCGCGGCCGTGCATGGCGCGCCAAAGCTCTACGTTCATTATGCGGCTGCTAAGGCGGCAATTGATGCTTTCACGCATGGTTTTGCCCTAGAGGTTGCACGCGAAGGGATCAGGGTGATGTCAGTCCGACCGGGATTAATCGACACGCCGATCCACGCACGCGCAGGTATGGCGAGCCGGATCGAAAAAGTCGGGCCGAGAATGCCAATGGGCCGCGCAGGCACCCCCGAAGAGGTGGCACAGGCGATAGTCTGGTTGCTATCTGAAAAGGCGTCTTACATCACAGGCACGACACTGGATGTCGGCGGCGGCGCCTGACGGATACTGCTGCCATTACCCCTCATCACGAGCAAAGATGCGCGGACCAAAGCCTTGCCGATGTGGCATCAGTTCCAATTCAGTAACATCGACATGCGCAGGCATGGCTGCGGTAAAGAAAACGGCTTCGGCGATATCTTCGGCGGTGAGGGATTGATATCCGGCATAGGCTTTGGCGGCCTTCGCTTCGTCGCCTTGCCAGCGGACGAGAGAGAATTCGGTCTCAGCGGCGCCTGGTGCGATATAGCTTGCCCGCACCGGGGTGCCAATCAGATCTGATTTTAAAGCCTTAGTGAATTGAAGAACAAAGGATTTCGTGGCGCTATACACGGCGTTATTTGGTGCCACAGCACGGCCTGCAACGGAGCCGATATTTACGATCTGACCTTTCCCACGTTTCAGCATACCAGGAAGCAAGTGATGGGTCATGTGCAGCAGGCCCCGGATGTTCACATCGATCATGTCATCCCAATCGGCTAGGGCGGCTTTTTGTGCTGGCCCTCTGTCGATGCCGAAGCCTGCGTTATTCACCAGCAGCGATACATCGAGGTAGTCTGGAGGAAGGGCGTCCAACGCTTCCGCAAGGGCATCAGTGTCGCTGACATCCAGCTTGATTGGCAGAAGACCGTCGCCCAATTCGTCGTACAAAGCGGTAAGTCGATCCTCGCGTCGGCCAACAGCCACGACCTGCGCGCCGGCGGTGTGGAACTTGCGCGCAATTGCCAACCCAAAGCCGGATGTCGCGCCTGTCACCAGCACAACTTCTCCGTGAAAATCACTGCGTAGCATCAACTCACTCCCATAAACGTTGAAAAAAGAAGAGTTGACGCATTCAATTTAAGAATGTCAACATTCCTATTAGTCGAATCCTTGGCCCTGTCAACGATTGCGACGCAAAGCAGTCCAGAACTGGACGTAGGGAGGAAACATGTCAGGAAATTTCGCAAAGACGCTACGGCGCGTGCAAACCGCAACGGTTATGGGAATTGGCCTTGTTGCTGGGGCTGTTTGGGCTCCGGCTGCATCGGCAGAGGAGATCGTCGCGCGGCTCAGCTATCACTGGGCCCCCAAACACCACAGTGCCATCTACAGCCAAGAATTCGCGGATCGTGTGAATGCTAAAGGGGAAGGCAAGATCCGGATTGAGACCTTTCCATCCGGACAGTTGTTCGGAATCCGTGAGATTATGGGCGCGCTGACAGCGGGTTCTGTGCAGCTTGGTGGGGTTGTGGGCACAGTCAGCTTCCCGCCTGTTAACCAGAACTACAACGTGGAAGCACTGCCGGGTGTTTTTAAAGACTTTGATCACCTTCGCAAGTTTTTCCGCGAAACCGAGGTTGGCGAAGAAATCTGGAATGACGTCCTTGACAGGACGCGGACCAAGTTCCTTGCCTATAACCCGACCGGACCGTTCATGTCGTTTACCGCCAAAAGGCCGCTCACATCGCCAGAGTCCTTTAACGGGTTGAAGGCCCGCTACCTCAGTGGCGTCGAGCGGCCGCGTTGGACAGCGCTTGGCGCGGATGCGGTCTCAATGCCAACGGGTGAGGTCTATACCGCCCTTCAGAATGGGATGATCGATACCTTCTCGACGGTGCCCTCGGCGATCAAAGCCTACAGCTGGTGGGATCATGTGAAATATGCGCAGTTGCCGCACCAATTCTATGCGGACTCCTTTATCCTGACGAACCAAGCTTGGTTTGATGGGCTGCCCGAAGATGTTCAGCAAATTCTGATCGAAGTGGGTGAGGAAATCTCAGAGGAATCCACGGCCTCGATTATGAATTTCTCAGACGAGGTACTGGAAGAGTTCGTCGCCAATGGAGGTCAGGTAGACACGCTGACCGACGAAGTGCAGGCCGAATTCGAGCGTATCAATAAGGAAGAAGTCTTTCCTGGTCTAAGCGAGATGATCGACCCGGACGTGATGGAAGCCGTCCTTGAGTACGCCGATCAGTAAGTCTGGCGTTTTAAGCTGCCCCGCCTGGTGTGGGGCAGCGATCAGACAGCAATTCCACATTGGGAGACTTCAATGAGATCCGCGCTTCGCGCCCTTTTAGGGCTCAACAACATTCTTGAAATTGTCGTTAAGACGATAGCGGGGGTTTTGGTTGCTTTCATGGTGCTGACGGTATTTGGCGGCGCAGTCACCAGATATGTAACCGGCATTGGGTATAATGTGGTAATGGAACTGCCGCCTATGCTGATGCCTTGGCTCATTTTCCCGGTCGCCGGCGTACTTATGCGCAGCGGATCACATATCGCGGTCGATTTTCTACCTGAA
>Ga0209345_10005830_pt1 | contig 11309 bp, 8 predicted proteins | sample Cruoilmetagenom7_FD_187294 | JGI IMG/M metagenome (GOLD analysis project Ga0209345, IMG submission 187294) | Oil polluted marine microbial communities from Coal Oil Point, Santa Barbara, California, USA - Sample 7 (SPAdes) (version 2) | ecosystem: Environmental > Aquatic > Marine > Oil seeps ...
ACAAGCGAGCAAAGCAAGCTCGCGGTAGCGCGGCTCCTATGGCACCGACATGATGAACTGAAGAGAGCCGTAAATCTAATAAGTTACTGAAAACATTAAATAACCACCAACCTCAGAAAGGCCGATGCTCATTTGATCTGTGCGGAGTGGTCAAAAAACACCCCATAATGGCCAAGTTATGCGGGGTCCCACAATATCCACTGTGAAGACCAACATCAGTCTGCAACTCGGTTGAAACGGCGTCAATGAAACAAGGCGGTTGGGATAAGGTGTTGACCTATTTCGGCAGCTACTTTGCAATTGAGACCAGCAAAACTCTGCAACTACCCATGTGGCAGGCACAAAAAAAGCCGCGCAAAGGCGCGGCTTCTTCAATGGCGGGAACGGCTTGTCAGCTGATAATCCTGAGAGCCTCTTCTCTTTCGAACAAATGAACTTTCAAGATTTTTGGATCTCGAATAGGTCTGACACAAATCGCCTCGAGTTCTCTTTGAACCTGAGTATGGTGTTTCCCTGTGATCTGCTTCAGCTCCCCAAGAGTTATATACCTGTGTTTGAAACTCTGGATTTCATTCCATTCAATACGCTTTTGCGCCGGCCCAGGACGATCATCGTCGGTGGCGCGAAGCAGCGGCGGACCTCCCTTCCCTTCGAGTAAGACATTTAGCGCAGTAGGTGTCACACCAAGTATCGGTGCGGCATCAGTTTTTGTAGGAGGCAATTCTACTCTTTCGATTGGTAACTGCGCTTCTATTTCCAGCGGATCAACCAAAACGGATAGATACCCAGAAGTCCCGTTTACTCTCTCAATGTTCTCAAGTTCCCCATCAAGCAATAGCCGAACAATGTCCGAAGAAAGTCTTCGTGCAGCCTCTGCCGCTTTTGGAATCGAAAGAACACCAAAAGTTGCTACGTCGACCAATCGGGCCTGCTTCACGATCGAATCCAAAAAAGCGTCAACGATTTGCTTATCGACGCAATTTAGGGTCTGCGAACGAACACTACCTTTAGGTAGGATGGATGAGAGAAATCCCTGATCCATCAACATCTCGATCTGACCTCTGGTTGCATTCATTGCCTTTGGCAGAGCATTGACGGGAATTCCTCTAACCATTGCTTGAGCGAGCGCTTCCCCCTTTGCAGCATCGCAGAACTCCAAGCCCGTGATCTGATGAGGGTTTCTTGCAAGTGATAGTCCTGAAGCCACGAGCGCACGATGCATGGTCTTGGGGTGTAGATTATACAGATCTGCAAGTGACTTTGCGCTGTGCCGTTTCCTGGTTTTAACAACTTCGCCCAAAAGAAATTTCCCTGGGCTGATCGCCATTTCTTCGACAATGAAACTACGCAAAAGTCCGCGGATCGGGCCAGGGTCCCTCTTAGTCCTATTGAACTGGAGCCACTGAAATAACCGGCCGAACACCGCCTGCGCTCCATTGCGCGCGGTCCGGTCTGGAAACTCAGCTAACACCTGCTGGAAAAACTCATAGATCTCATCTTCACCTTTGCTGGCAATCTCAAATCCAAGTCGCCCAGCTCTATCCCAGTCATCTTCTGAAAGATGGTTTAGATCCGTTTTTGCGCCCCACCCGATAAGGACCCCAAGCATTTCACAGGCTCTGGCCCCTTGCTCCAAACTCTGAGAATCCAACCACGCCGCGTTGTTCGGCTTTCCGTGCAAACGTCTTAGCAAATACGTCTGAAGCGGTGACGGGACTCGTCGGACCACATTTCGGACCGTTCTTCCTAACTCTTTTCCGCAAGGTGCCAAAATATTGAGATCATGGACTTGATCATATCCAACTCTCTTTGACAAAAAAGAGAGAGCTGTCCCATGACGCTCGCAGGTTCTAACCGACCGCAACAACCAGCGCCAATAGCCAACGCGAAACCCCGTTGTTGACGCATCATTTTCAGCTAAACAATGGGCGCAAAACGTGGTTCTGGTTCCTCCCATAAAACTGGTTGAAAACACTTCTCCTCTTAGTCGATACAAGCGGTTTGCCAATTGTTGTGGCTGACGGCGAACCAACATTTGCCGTTCAATACCCGTTGACAGCGCCAATGCCTCCAGCGCTGCAGGCTTTCCCCTAACGAGAGATGGCAGCGGTATGGCCAGATCATTCAAAAGTTTCACCAACGGTTCTCCCGTGTGAAACAGAGCCAAACGACAAGCCCATGAAACGGCACTTTCACCGGCCTCGATTGGTAAGTGCGGTGTAAGAACACGGGTCATTTAGAACGTTTTCCAGTCCGAGTTCGACCAGCTTTAGGCTGAGGATCGCTCTCTGGTTCTACAATCCGGTTTGTCCAAAAAATATTCCCCTCAAGGCTACAGCCCTCCTGCATACTCCAATATTCGACGAAGTCTCGTTTCGTAAGCGAGGAGTGCCCACTCCGAAGAGCCATTTCAATCGCCCCAATCGATATCTCGATTGCGAGACCAAATTGATCATGTGCCGCGAATATAAGAGATTGAATGAGATCGTCATCTACCTCAGCAATTAAACCAACGCGTTCGCAGTAGGTGGACAGCAGATGTGACAGGCTCTCACCATCACTTGTAAAACTAATAGGTGGGAGATGGACTTGGCTAAACCTCCTGCCAACTTGGCGATCCACCGCGAGTAAATCAGCTACCAGTTTTGTTCCGGAAAGAATGACAACGACAGCATGTTCTCCCTGCATCAAAGATTTGAGGGTTTTCAGAAGATCACTCTGTTCTCGAGCGGAACAGGAGGCATAGAGGTCATGCGCCTCGTCAATCCATAGAACCTGAACACCAAACGAATGCAGGCGATATTTGACGATATCCCAAATAGCCCAACGTTCTCGTCGATCAGAAATCTCGGGGTATCCAAGTGCTTTAAGAAGTTCTAATCCGACGCTTTTGATGGTCGCTGGGTTCGGGACAGTCACATGAATGCAACGCGCGATTTCAATTCCAGTCCGTAAGTCGAACAGAGGATGTCTCTCAAAAAACTTACTGATCAGTTCCGTCTTCCCACTTCCAGGATCGCCTACTACGGCGATGCCACGCGTCTCGAGGCCGTTAGAAAAGAGCCGTGGGGTAGCCAATTTGCCTTCACCAACAAATAGCCGTTCGAAAACCAATTGGAGCTGTTCCTCTCGGTCCGTAACCACATGATTGTTCGACAGCTTTTCAATAGCTGTTTCGATTTCTGCTGGAGACTTTACTCTCATAGATTTTACCATCTTTAAATCTTCCAATTGCTTTTCGAGCTGTTCACGGTTTCAGGGTCAGAAACTGCATTGGTTTGACCTTGAAGAGGGTGCTCTGGAGCACCTGGGACTTCCACGGCATCACCGTAACCGGACGGTCGATCCGGCGAAGTTTGCTCATGCCCTACTTTGAAGCCGATCAACGAGTTTGCCTCAAAGAGCTCGACCATCTCATTATCCCAACGTTCCGAAAGAATACCCGCTCGCTCTCCTGCTGCGGCATTAAGCCGATCAATTTCCTCAAGAGCGTTCGAAATTGTGATGTTAGATGCCTCCCGGGCTTTCGGATTTCCCTTCCGAATAGTATTGCGAGCTGAGATCCAATCGCGTGCGGATCGACCCTTAAACTCCGGCAAAACGGACTGAATTACGTGCCACTCATCGTCAATTTTTACTTCAATCTCCCCGATGTCTTCAGGTACCTCAGGCAACGTATGCCCATACCGCTCTGTCAACACCCGCACCCGCGCGGTCAGTTGCTCGGTCCGCGCTTCAACCTCTGCCTCAATCACCTCGGTAATATCCGCCAGCCATTTGTCTTCCACGACCAGCGCGCGGCTCTCCCCTTCGGTCAACTCTGGATATTTCTTCAGCGTCGCCTCGGTCAGCGCCTCCTCGGCCGCTTTTGCCGCCTTCTTGGCCGCCGCTTCGTCTTTGAGTAACTTATCCGCTGTCTTCAGCAGCGCCGCCTCTGCTGCATCGGCCTCGCCCAGTTTGATCCGCGCCTTCACCGACGCCCCGGTTAACTTACCCGCCTCGGTCAGCGCATCGGCCAGCAAGCCGCCTTCGTCGCCATGTTCCTCGGTCAGCTCCTCGATCTCGCGCCCCAGCTCCTCGGCCTTGGCCTTTGCAGTATCCAGCGCGCCCTTCATATCCGCAAAGAACCGCGCCACGATCAGCGGGGGCGGGATGACATCCGCCACCAGCCGCACGGTCTGCTTGCCCTTCTTGACGGTCAGGTCAGCCTCTTCCAGCCATTTGACTTTGCCGTCGTTGCTTTTCTCAGATCGCGCCTCGCGCAGATCCTTGGCCGCATTCCAGCCGCCGCCTGCGATGATGAACACATCGTCCTGCATCGTCGCGGCCCAATAGGCCATGAGCCGCTGATAGGCCTCGTATTTGTCGACCAAGGGCGCCGCGTCAAAGCGGGTCAGCATATCCTCGGCGATGGTATGGATCAGTTCCTTGGGGTGGTCACCCTGTTGGATGCCATGCAGGGCGTCGGTGTGGGCCGTGGCCCAGCCGCCCAGAATGTCGTGGATGGTGGTGCGGAAGGCCTCAAACTCCGGATGCTGGCGGATGTTGCTGCGCACCTCCTCGGGTTCGATCAGCGGGTCCGAATAGCCCGCGCGCGGGTTCGGCCCGAACAGCGTTGTGCGCAGGGTCGGCATGACGTCCCAAAAAGCGCTAAGCGCGTCGATGTCCCGATTGGGCACGCCTCCCTTCAAGTGCGCCTCGATATCCTGCAGGTCTTCGGGTTCGGACCCGTCGATGTAACGCGGGATGTTGAGGTTGAAGTCGTTGCGCGCGATCTCGCTAAACTCGACAAGACGGGCGTATCCGGGGAGGTCCTCTTGCCGTGCGAAGGCGTCGACGATCTTGTGGATGTCACGCTCTCGCAGACGGTTCTTGTTGCCGTCCTTGATGAAGCCTTTGGAGGCATCGATCATGAACAGCGGGCGTTTGTCGGAGGCTTGGGATTTGTCGAGTACGATGATCGAGGCCGGGATGCCGGTGCCGTAGAACAGATTGGCAGGCAGGCCGATGATGCCTTTGATGTAACCGCGCTTGAGGATCTTCTCGCGCAGCTTTGCTTCAGCATTGCCGCGGAATAGAACGCCGTGGGGCAGGATGACAGCGCCAGAGCCTGTCGCCTTCATCGACGCAAGGATGTGGAGAAGGAATGCAAAGTCGCCGTTCTTTTCCGGCGGCATGCCGTCTTCAAAGCGGCCGTATTTGGTGTCTTCAGTCAGGCCCGCAGACCAAGCCTTGGCCGAGAATGGCGGGTTGGCGACGACGAAGTCGAATGTTTGGAGCTTATGGTCACCCGCAAGGAAATGTGGTTCGGCGATCACATCACCCTGAGCCACCACAGCCGTCGCGCGATTGTGCATGATCATGTTCATACTCGCGAGGCCACGGGTTGCGATGTCCATCTCCTGCCCAAAGATCGGGATGTCGATGGGGGCCATATCGGCAGCTTTCAGAAGCAGAGAGCCGGAGCCACAAGCTGGGTCATAAACGGTTTGCTTCGGACTGTTAGCGCGGCTATTCAAAGAGACAAAAGGGAAAGTAAAAAGGGCTATTGGCATGGGGCCTAAGCCTGTTCAGCCCGAACACCATAAATTTCCTGAAACGGGCAGTGAAGGCATCGTCGCCAACATCATAACTCAGTTTGTTCGCAGCAACCGCAAGCTCGCTTACGACCACCCCGGTCCGGACTTAATTCGTGAAAAAAATATCCGCCGTTTCATTCTGGTGACTGATTTCGTCGGTTCAGGGGCTCAAGCTTCTCGGTATCTCCAATCAGCTTGGCGCATATCCTCTGTAAAAAGCTGGAAGTCAGGGAAATTCTTAGAATTCGAGGTCCTTGCGTTCTCTGCTACTCAAGTCGGCAAATCTAAACTGGAAAAGCATGCTTCAAAACCATTGGTATCAATAGTCGAGGCTTGTCCAACAGTTTTCGATTTTGATGAATATGGCGACGCTGGGCACGTAGAGCTCTGCATGAAGTATGGCCCTAAAAATTCTGAAAGCCCTTCCATTCCACGCCTCGGTCATTCAGAAGTCGGAGCCCTGATTGCCTTTTCTCATGGGATGCCAAACAACGCACCAAGGCTATTTCATAAGAAAGGCCGAAAATGGACACCGCTCTTTATGGGCCGAGTAGTCTCACCGGGTTCTTTGGCACCTGAAGCCGAACAACATAACAAGGCAAAAGCCAAACTGAAAAAGATGCAGGAAGCCCGGCTCGCTGAATTAGCGGCACTACATGATGCAAAACCGGACGAGGTTCTATTCTCGCTTGTGCTTACCGCACTGAAGAAAAAGCCGAGGTCAGCGATGGTGGTCTCAGCCAGAACCGGCTTAAGCATAGCGGAATGCGAAGAGGTGCTTCGTAAATGCACTAAAGCTGGCTGGATCGGAAACGACAACGTCCTGACGCCGAAGGCTCTTAAAGAGCTAAAATATCTCAGACGACCACAACGTGCCCCGAAACAGCTTTTCAAGAGAGAAAAACCTTTCTACATTCCAACTCAGTTGAGAGCGCCGAAGTGACTTATTTAGAAATCGCTGCCTGTTCAGTAGGGCAGCAAATCGGTGAATGCTCGAAAGGGCATTTAACCTCGGGTGACGGAATCCTTAAGCCCGCGTCGAAGCACACTACCGCGCCAAACCACAAGGCAAAGACACGCTGACGTCGACGTCTCCTACGTGCCTTCCCTTGTTGTAGCCCCAGGGGGCTCGAAGTAAATGGAACCTTGGCGCTCTCAACAATTCAAGAAATTCGCAATCGACAAAGGTGCTGATCCTGAAATTGTTGATGCCTCTGTTGCTGTTGGCAGAGCACTTGTAGCAAAGTCACCCAATTTTCCGCCTATTTTTAGCTTGAAGCATTTAGCTTACTGGTCAGAGGTGAAGTATCAAATTCTTCGCGAAGCAGTGGAACGCAAGACACCTGAAAGATACCGAATTTTTAAAATTCAAAAACGCTCCGATCCATTGATCTCATCTAAGAGATACCGAATAATTTGCGTCCCCGATCCTCAGCTCATGAAGGCGCAACGGTGGGTAGCTCAAAATATTCTTGCGCATGGCCGAACACATGAAACAAGTGTGGCTTACAAGCCTGGGAGCAACATCGTTGATGCCGCCAGCCTTCACTGTGGCTGCAGTTGGTTGATCAAACTGGACATCGTCAATTTTTTTGAATCTGTAACCGAACGAAGCGCTTACAAAGTTTTTCACAAAATGGGTTACCAGCCCCTGATAGCATTTGAGTTGGCCAGAATTTGCACCCGCAAAGGCGATCCGACCGCAGCAAGAAACCGATCCTATAAGAAATGGCAAGCAACGTATGAAACACACACGACAATCCATTCATACAGTAATGCCGATATCCTTGGACATCTCCCCCAAGGCGCACCAACAAGCCCGATGCTTGCAAACTTAGCAATGTATGACTTCGACCAATCCGTTGAGAAAGTCGCAAACGAATTCGGACTCACCTATACTCGATATGCTGATGATCTCACGCTATCGACGTCATCGGGCGATTTTAACAGAGTGAAAGCCCAAGAAGCAATTTCTCGAATTTATCAGATCATCCGAGAATTTTCGTTCGAACCGAACTTTACGAAAACACAAATCGTCCCACCGGGGGCTCGTCGTGTAGTATTGGGCTTACTTGTTGACGGGAACCGTCCGAAACTCACTAAACAATTCAGAGATCGATTGAGACTGCATCTGCATTACGTTAGCCCAAATGGAGCGGGAGCGGTTAAACACGCTGAACGGAACCATTTTCAAAGTGTATTCGGCCTCAGGAACCACATTGAGGGTCTTATCTCATTCGCACATTCAGTTGATCCTCAATACGCGAAGAAGGCTTGGGAGGAGTTCGACAAGGCAGAATGGCCCTAAGCGGAGCTTTTCGCGTTGTCCCTTAGAGAAAAAGATAGAACAAAAGGCATCTTAATCGGAGCAAACAACTCTGAAGTTCCTCAGCCTATAAGGATAGGATCCAAATTCAGTGCATTTCTATTACTTAGACGAAGCCGGATGCACCGGCGCCGATTTAACCGCTGTGCAGCAACCAGTATTCGTTTTGGGTGGCATATCAGTTCGTGACGAAGGTTGGGTAATGATCACCGAAGCCTTTGAGCGGGTCATTTCGGCTTACTTTGAACCGGCGGCAGTGCCTCCCAATTTTGAGCTACACTCAAGCGAGTTGCTCAGCCCGAATGGAGAAGGGTTTTTCGAAGGCCATGACCGAGCACGCCGAAACCAGTTAGCCCTTGATCTCCTACGATTAATCTCGGAGCGACTTCATCATACCCATTATATTGCGCTATCAAAAAGGTTGTTGCAGCGTGCCGCCGACGGAACGGAGCACGAGTCGTTTGACACCCGAGTTCCTTACCTGCTTGGGTTTAATTACCTTACCACGCTGATAAACGAGCATGTAAAATCGAGATTGGGCAGATCCGCGCGCGGGATCATCATCGTCGACGAGAAAGAACAGTTCGAAACGAATGTTGCGTCCATAACCCGTTTCCGCCGGTTCGAGGATACTCGCGCTCATCGTGTTAAGCATGTCGTTGAGTTTAGTTACTCGATCGATTCAAGAAAGCATCCGATGATCCAGCTTTCAGATCTTGTTGTATTCTGCACGAAAAAATTTCTCGAAATAGATCAAGGCCATCGTAATGAGTGGCCTGCCGAGGCTAAGCAATTTTTCGCATCGTGCTACGACCTTATCCACCGCCGATTGATCAGAAGCACCCTCGTTGATCAACCTGGGCGGCATGCGGAGCATCTCAACCCAGTCGTCCGAGCCGCAGCAGTTCTCCCGCGACGAATGTGGCGAATGCACTACGGAGTTTAGTCTTCAGTAATTTGCAACTCTCAAATTCGCTCAACAATTAACATCTCCAGAGGCGGCTGGCTTGGTCAAACAGCAGCGCAGGCTTTTGCCAGCCCACTTCCAAGACTGCTGCCGTGCCACGACCTCTATGCGCAGATTGCTGGTATTGCAGGCTATTTCCCCATGAGGCGCTTAGCAATTGGGTTTCCTTTCTTCGAAAAAAACCACATCTTTCTCGCAAATGGAGATTTCTATGGCCAATATTCGCCCTATCGAATTGAAGCTGGTCGATGACCTGACCGGAATGAGCAGCGGTTGGGTTCTCGACTTTTCCAACAAGACATTCGCCGAGTTTTTCCAAGACGAAGCTGGCATAGACATCTATGATGATGCTTACAACGAAGGGAGTGGATCAAAAGGAAAGAGACTGCGCGCCTTCTTGAGAAAAGCCCAGCCGCTCGCAGTGTCGCGCATCCTGACAGCGCTATGGGAATATCGTGAGATACAGCGGATTGAAGACGGGCGTGATGAAACTATTCAAAACTGCCATGCGCGCCTATCGGCAATAGTGGAACGTCTGGGGGGCCAACCGCTCCCAGCACACGATCTTTCGCGGTCTCAAGAGGTCGAAACGCCTCCCGTCAAGGTGCGCAAGGGGCCAACAACAGCTGAACGACAGACTTTGCACGACGAATTTCAGGCCATGTTCAGTATGGCCCCGCAACCACGAGGGTATGCATTTGAAAAGTTTCTCGGTCATTTTTTTGACGCTTGGGAGCTTGATTCACGAGGTGGCTTCCGAAATTCCGGCGAGCAAATTGACGGCTCTTTTGTTCACGACCATGAGGTGTATCTTTTGGAAGCAAAGTGGCACGGGGAACCTACAAATGCGGGCACTCTACTTGCTTTTCAAGGAAAGATTGCAGAACGCCCCAATTGGGCCAGGGGGCTATTTGTTAGCTACCAAGGTTTCAGCCGGGAACCATTTGACGCATTTACTTCTCGTCAGGTGATCCTGATGGATGGGATGGACATCATGGATACACTCGACCGAGGCTTGCACTTAGACGAAGTGCTCCGTGCGAAACTCCGGCACTCAGTTGAACGTAAGGAACCATTTTCCAGAACGAGAGTTCTTTTTCCTTAGTGTTTTCCGGCCGTCTTTTTGCACTTCCTGAATTCTATTTCGGCCCATTGCAGCTAAGCCTTTCCAAAGGCGCGAAGGACCTTGATCTGCGTTGGCATAGAAATGAGAAAAAATTGAATCCATGAATACGCGTCGCAACAGAACTAAAAAAAGGTATTGAGATTGGATCTATTTACTGACCGAGAACAAGGGCGAAAACCAAGGACGCTGGCGGTCATCAATCGCCGAGTCGAGCGGGCGCTTGCCGCAATGATAAGAGGGTATTTCAATCAAGATGCGTTCGGGATCGACTTCCCTTCAACTTGCCCGGATGGCGCAGGCTATGACGGGACTGACGAGCTTGCTTTTGAGGCAGCGCTCATTGGTGTAGTCCCCGAAATGGAAGGATGGCTTGATCGAGCCGTTGCTCAAGGGACCGACGACGAAGCCTCGATTTCAACAGGCGCAATCCTGGACGCAATCGAATGGCTTACGGCTCATGTAGGAGAAGCCAAACAAGGCTTTTGGCACAGTTACTTCCGGCATCACCATATCACATGGGATCGCGCATCAGGACAATTAGCTTTCCGGAACGATGTAAATGGTCTGTTTGCGCGAAATGGGCTTGCCTACTTGATGGGTGATGATGGAAATATTCAAAGAGTTGTCGAAGGAGCAACAGCAGACATCCTTGCAAGAGCTCGCTTCAAGACTGGAGAGGCTTCCACCGACGATCTGCTTGAAGTTGCTCGACGCCAGTTTTTTGATCGCGACCCGGATGCAGGGCAACATGCTATTGAAAAGCTCTGGGATGCATTTGAACGCATCAAAACTCTTGCTGACCCCACAGACAAAAAACGTTCCGCTGACGTATTGCTTTCAAAAGCTGCGAAGTCCGCCGCTGCTGACGATTTGATACGTGCTGAGATGATGGCCCTCACATCGATCGGGAATAACTGGCGGATTAGGCACCACGAAGTTGGGAAGACCGAACTGGGAGATGACTCTGAACTACGGGATTACCTATTCCTCCGCATGTTTGATCTCATCAGACTCCTGCTTCGCGCGCGCGAGGGGATCAAGTAATGAAGCGTAACGCCAAATTGAGCTACGAAAAAACTACAAAATGAGAATGCCGCGACATCGAGAGTCGCGGCATTCTTTTTGGTGGTTAAAGTTGCAATTTTAGCTGGTCAAAATGCAAACTGTTGCTGGCTTTCACATCACATCCACATCGTGTCCTTCAGCGCCTTATCCGCACTTGGAATGACCGCAAGAACCACAGGTCATGCAGCCTTCGATCATGCGCATGTCGTACTGGCCACAGCTGGGACAAGCCGGGCCGCGCGGCGC
>Ga0209345_10005831_pt1 | contig 11304 bp, 11 predicted proteins | sample Cruoilmetagenom7_FD_187294 | JGI IMG/M metagenome (GOLD analysis project Ga0209345, IMG submission 187294) | Oil polluted marine microbial communities from Coal Oil Point, Santa Barbara, California, USA - Sample 7 (SPAdes) (version 2) | ecosystem: Environmental > Aquatic > Marine > Oil seeps ...
AAATACACCAAGATGGTGGACGCCGCACTTGAAGGCAAACAGGCCGAGATCATGCAGGTCTGAGACCTGCCGTTCTGCCGAAAGGAAAGCCACGCATGGCGCGCCGGACCCCTGACAGCTCTGCCCCTGCCGAAGGCGGCACACTGGATCGCGCGCTGCAGGGTGCGGGGCCGCGTCATGTCGCGATCATCATGGATGGTAACGGCCGCTGGGCCACGATGCGGGGGCGTCCGCGTCTCTTCGGCCATCATGCCGGGGCCAAGCGCGTCCGCGAGATCGTCGAGGCCTGCCCCGATCTTGGCGTCAAGTATCTGACCATATTTGCCTTTTCCACCGAGAACTGGAAACGCACGCAGGTCGAGGTGGCGGGCCTCATGAGCCTTTTCCGCCGTTACATCACCCGCGAGGCGCGCCAGTTGCGCGACGAGGGTGTGCGCGTGCGCTTCATCGGGGATCGGGTCCGGCTGGACAACAAGCTGATCTCGCTGATGGACGAGCTGGAACTGATCACATCCCAGAACGACCGGGTGCATCTGACCATCGCGCTGAACTACGGCGGTCGTGATGAGGTGGCGCGGGCCACCAAACGTCTGGCGCAGGACGTGGCGCTGGGGCGGCTGAACCCCAAGGATGTGGATGAGGAAACGCTGCCAAAGTATCTGGATACATATGTTCTTCCTGATCCCGACCTTGTGATTCGCACCAGTGGCGAGGCGCGGATTTCGAACTTCCTGCTGTGGCAGTCGGCCTATGCCGAATATGAATTCGTCGATACGCTCTGGCCCGACTTCAGCCGCGAAGAGTTCGCGCGCCTCCTGCAGGGCTATGGCGCAAGGGACAGGCGTTTCGGCGCCGTGACGGCGTGAGCGGACAATGACGGCAGTCTCGAAATGGGATGACCTGAAGGCGCGCACAGCGTCCTCGCTCTTGATGATCGCGGTCGGAGCGGGTGAAATCTGGCTGGGCGGTCCCTGGTTTCTGGGACTTATCGCGCTGGTCTGCGGCCTGATGATCTGGGAACTGGTGCGGATGCTGACCCCCGAGGCCAAGGGGCTGGCGCGCGGGCTGGGTATCGTGGCAGGTCTCTCGATCATCGTGGCGATCCGCGTGCCATCCGCCATCGGATTGCTTGCGATGCTCGTGCCGCTGGCCGCCGGGGTCGTGCTGTTGGCGCGGCACCATCTGATCTATTTTCTCTATGCGCCGGTGATCCTGCTGGCCGCCTATGCGCTGGTGACACTGCGCGACCGCGACGATGGCCTCACATGGCTGATCTGGCTGCTGCTGGTGGTCGTCGTGACGGATGTTGCAGGTTATTTCGCCGGGCGAACCTTCGGCGGGCCGAAATTCTGGCCCGCGATCAGCCCCAAAAAGACATGGTCAGGCACCATCGCCGGTTGGGTCGGTGCCGGGGCGCTGGGGTTGGCCTTCGTTCCATTGACCGACGCGGGGTTCGAACTGGTGCTGGTCAGCATGATCGCCGCTTTCGCGTCGCAGATGGGCGATATTGCCGAAAGCGCGATCAAGCGGCGCACCGGGGTGAAGGACAGCTCCAACCTGATCCCCGGTCATGGCGGCGTTCTGGATCGCTTTGACGGTCTGATCGGTGCGGCGCTGCTGGTTCTGATTTTCATGGTTGCGGCAGGCCATATGCCGGGGCAGCCATGAAACGGGTGACGGTTTTCGGGGCCACAGGCTCCATCGGTCAGAACACGCTCGACCTGATCGCGCGCGCGCCCGACGAATACCGGGTGGTCGCCCTGACAGGCGGGCGCAATGTCGCGCAACTGGCGGCGGACGCGCGCCGTCTGGGTGCGGAAGTGGCCGTCACGGCGCATGACGACCAGCTTGACGCCCTGCGTCAGGCCCTGGCCGGGTCCGGGGTCGAAGCGGCAGCGGGGCAGGCGGCCCTGATCGAGGCGGCGGCGCGCCCAGCGGACTGGACCATGTCGGCCATCGTGGGGGCCGCCGGGCTGGCGCCGGGGATGGAGGCGCTCAGGCAGGGCGGGACGCTGGCGCTGGCCAACAAGGAATCGCTTGTCACCGCAGGCCCCTTGCTGATGGCCACGGCGGCGCGGCACGGCGCACGAATCCTGCCGGTGGACAGCGAACATTCCGCGATCTTTCAGGCGCTGGTCGGCGAGGATATCGCGGCGGTCGAGCGGATCATCATCACCGCCAGCGGCGGAGCCTTTCGCGACTGGCCCATGGAAAAGCTGGCGAGTGCCACATTGGCCGAGGCCTCCTGCCACCCCAACTGGGACATGGGCCAAAGGATCACGATCGATTCCGCATCCATGTTCAACAAGGCGTTGGAAGTCATAGAAACGAAAGAGTTTTTCGGTGTTCGCCCTGAGCAGATCGAAGTGATCCTGCATCCCGAATCACTGGTACACGCGCTGGTGGGGTTCCGCGACGGCGCATTGATGGCGCATGTCGGGGCCTCGGACATGCGCCATGCAATCGGCTACGCGCTGCATTGGCCCGAACGGCGCGACCTGCCCGTGGCGCGGCTGGATCTGGCCGCGATCGGGACGCTGAATTTCCGCACACCCGATCCGGCCCGCTATCCCGCCCTGCGGCTGGCGCGGGACGTGATGCGGCACGGCGGGCTTGCGGGGGCTGTCTTCAACGCCGCCAAGGAGCGCGCGCTGGACGCCTTCATCGCGGGGCGCATCGGTTTTCTGGACATGGCGGGCGTGGTCGAGGATGTGCTGACACGGATGTCATCCGAAACCGGCCTCATTGATGCCGAGATTACCCTTGATACGGTGGCCCATGTGGACCATCTCGCAAGGGTGAGGGCCGATGAGGCCATGCCGGCCCGCGCAGGCTGATCCGCGCCGCAACGAAAAGAAAGCAGGACAAGTCTTGGATATCGCATCGCTTCTTCCCCAATTCGGCAGCCTTGCCATGACCCTTGCGGCCTTCGTGGTGGCGCTGTCGGTGATCGTGGCGGTGCATGAATACGGCCATTACATCGTAGGCCGCTGGTCGGGGATCCATGCCGATGTCTTTTCGCTGGGCTTCGGTCCGGTTCTCTACTCCCGCGTGGATAAACGGGGCACCAAGTGGCAGGTCGCGCTGCTGCCCTTCGGCGGTTTCGTCAAGTTCCGCGGCGATGCCGATGCAGCCTCGGCCGGGGTCGACGGCGATGCCGTGCGCGAGATGACAGCGGCAGAACGGCGCAGCACCATGAGCGGTGCCCCCCTCTGGGCGCGCACGGCGACGGTGGCCGCAGGTCCGATCTTCAACTTCGTTCTGGCCATCGTGGTCTTCACAGCCATCGGCCTGACCCGTGGCGTGGCGGTCGAACCGCTGACCGTGGGCGAGTTGCACCCCGTGGCTGTCCCGCATGAATTGATGTCCGGCGACGTGATCCTGGCTATCGACGGGCAGGATCTGCCGGAGATGAGCGAACCTGGTTTTGGCACCTTGACCGAAACCCTGCCTGCCGCGCCGCTGATGGAATACCGTGTCCTGCGCGACGGGCGCGAGGTGACGGTGCAGGGGCCACATCCGATGCCGCCGGTCGTCGCGCAACTGGCGCCGCAATCGGCCGCCATCGCCAGTGACCTGCGCGCGCGCGACGTGATTGTCGCGGTTGACGGTGATCCCATCTACGCCTTCCGGCAATTGCGCGAAAAGGTCGAGGCCGCCGAAGGCGCGCCGCTCCTGCTCGACGTGCTGCGCGACGGAGAGGCCCTGCAAGTGACCCTGACCCCGCGGCGCGTGGACGAACCGCAAGCCAGCGGCGGCTTCGAGACGAATTGGCGGATCGGAATCATCGGCGGCCTGTTCTTCGATCCGATGACCGAGACGCCGGGTGTCTTCACGGCGCTCATGGCGGGCGTCGCGAACATGTGGGGCATCATCGAAGGCTCGCTTTCGGGGCTTTATCACATGGTCACGGGCGCGATCAGCACATGCAACATGTCGGGGCCCATCGGCATTGCCGAAGTCTCGGGTGCCATGGCCAGTCAGGGAACGGTCAATTTCATCTATTTCATCGCCGTCCTGTCCACCGCCGTGGGCCTGTTGAACCTGTTCCCGATCCCCGTTCTGGATGGCGGGCATCTGGTCTTTTACGCCTATGAGGCCGTGGCCGGAAAACCGCCCAGCGACAAGGTGTTGCGGGTTCTGATGGCCGTGGGCCTGACCCTGATCCTGTCCCTGATGGTGTTTGCGCTGAGCAACGACATCTTCTGCCCCTGACGAAACCTGTTTGAAAAGCCGGTCCGCGCCAAAAATCGGCCATATTTCGCCGATAGACATGGGGAAGGTTTAACCCCGGATCGTGAAAGTCGGACAGATGCAGACCATCCAGAACAGCGCCCGCGGCCTTGGCCTGATGCTCTCCCTGAACTGGGACCGCATTCTTTATCTGGTGACGATCCTTCTGGCCTTGACGGCAGGGGCCGCGCTGCCGCTGCTGCTACACTGAGGCAAGGCCCGCTTTCCGTCAAACACAACCATGTGCTGTCAATTCATGGCGTGCCCGCATCACATGGTGCGGGCACTGTCTTTTTCCGTGTCAGGGCTTTTGACAACGGGTCACAATGCCGATAGTGACTTGAGGAACAATAAAGCATGACTGGGTTGACCGATGACCAATCACATGGGAGAGCGGCGCCGCGTCCGCAGCAGCCAGAAGACCGGCAAGGCCAGGTTGACGGGATGGGTAGCGCCGCTGGTTTTGGCCGGGCTGTCATTCGGGGCCATGTTGCCCGCCGATATGGCGATGGCCCAGTCCTACAGTTTCAATACAGTTCAGATCGACGGCAACCAGCGCATCGAGGCTGACACCATCCTCAGCTATGCGGGGATCGCGCGCGGCCAGAGGGTCTCGGCGGCAGAGCTGAACGACGCCTACCAGCGCATTCTGGCCAGCGGCCTTTTCGAAGAGGTCACGCTTGAGCCGCGCGGCGGCACGCTCGTGATCAGCGTCACGGAATTCCCGACGATCAACCAGATCAACTTTGAAGGGAATCGCCGCATCAAGACTGAAGCGCTGGAAACCGTGATCCAGTCGCAGTCGCGCCGCGTCTTCAACCCCGCCACCGCCGAGCGTGACGCCGCAGCGATTGCCGATGCTTATTCCCAGGCCGGTCGTCTGGCGGCCACCGTCAATCCGCGCATCATCCGTCGCAGCGACAACCGTGTCGATCTGGTCTTCGAGATCTTCGAGGGTGGTATCGTCGAGATCGAGCGGATCGGCTTTGTCGGCAACCGCGTGTTCACGGACGCCCGCCTGCGCCGTGTGCTGGAAACGAAACAGGCAGGCTTGCTGCGGGCGCTGATCCAGCGCGACACGTTCGTCGCGGACCGGATCGAATTCGACAAGCAGGTGTTGCAGGACTTCTATTTCTCGCGCGGGTATGTGGATTTCCGCACGACCGCCGTGAATACTCAGCTTGCACGGGAACGCGACGGTTTCTTCATCACGTTCAACGTGGAAGAGGGGCAGCAGTTCCGCTTCGGCGAAGTGACGACCACGTCGGATCTGCCGGATGTGAACCCCGATGAATTCGCGGCAGCCCTTAACCTGCGGGACGGCGGGGTCTACTCGCCCATGATCGTCGAGAACAACATTGCCCGTCTGGAACGTCTCGCGATCCAGAAGGGTCTGAATTTTGTCCGGGTCGAGCCGCGGATCGTGCGCAATGACCGTGATCTGACGCTGGATGTGGAGTTCGCACTTGTGCGCGGCCCGCGCATCTTCGTCGAGCGGATCGACATCGAAGGCAACGCCACCACACTGGACCGTGTGGTGCGGCGCCAGTTCCGCGTGGTCGAGGGCGATCCCTTCAACCCGCGCGAGATTCGCGAAAGCGCCGAACGAATCCGCGCGCTTGGCTTTTTCAGCGATGCCCGCGTGAATGCGCGCGAAGGCTCGTCCCCCGATCAGGTGATCGTCGAGGTCGATGTCGAGGAACAGCCGACAGGCAGCCTTTCCTTCGGCGGCGCATATGGCACCAACGGTGGCTTCTCGCTGATCGCTGGCTTCAGCGAAAGCAACTTTCTGGGCCGTGGCCAGCGGCTGGAGCTTAATTTTTCGGGCGCCGAAGAAAACCAGACCTATGAGATCCGTTTCACGGAACCGGCCCTTCTGGGTCGCGACCTGGCGCTGGATTTCGAGCTGGGCTACCGCGAAACCAACAACTCCTTTGCCGATTACGACACGACCATTGCGCGTTTCAGCCCCGGTCTGACCTTCCCGGTCAGCGAGGCCGGTCGCCTGCGCACCTATTACAAGGCCGAAAGTGTCGAGATTAGCGGCTATCCCTTCGTCGGCACCTTGCTCGAAGCCGAGGCGAACCAGGGTCAGCTCTGGAGCTCGTCGCTCGGCTATACCTACAGCTACGACAACCGGCGCGGCGGGCTGGACCCGGATACCGGCTTCCTGCTTCAGTTCGGGCAGGAGTTCGCAGGGCTGGGCGGCGACAGCACCTATATCAAGACAACGGCCAAGGCGCAGGCGCAGACAACAATTCTCAACGACGAGATCACGCTGCGGGCCTCTGTCGAAGGGGGGATGCTCAACTTCTCCTCTGGCAGCAGCCGCGTGACCGACCGTTTCCTGATCGGTGGCTCCATCATGCGCGGCTTCACGCCGGACGGCATCGGTCCGCGCGAAATCGGCACAGACAGCAACGGCAACGCCGTCAATGACGCCCTTGGCGGCAATGCCTATGCCGTGGCCAAACTCGAAGCCGAGTTTCCCCTTGGCCTTCCCGAAGAATACGGCATCAGGGGCGGCGTCTTCTATGATGTCGGCTCGGTCTGGGATCTGGACCTGAGCAATCCGAGCACGATCTACGAGGACTTTACGCTGCGCCACGTGATCGGTGTGTCCATCTTCTGGGATTCGGTGGTGGGTCCGTTGCGGTTCAACTTCTCCAAGGCCCTTGAGAAGGAAGACTTCGACGATGAGCAGTCCTTCAACCTGACCATCTCGACGCGGTTCTGATGCGCGGCACCAGCCTGTCCGCGCGGGGCGGGCTGGCCGCTCTGATGATCCTTCTGGCCCTTGGGGCGTCGTCCCCATCGGTCCAAGCGCAGGAAAATCCGCCGTTGATCCGCAGCCCCGTGCTGTCACTGGATCAGGACAGGATGTTCGCCATTTCAGAATTCGGCAAGCGGATCGAGGCCGAGTTGCAGGCCGATAGCAGAGTTCTCGAGGCCGAGAACCGCAGGATCGAGGCGGAACTCGAAGCCGAGGAGAAGGACCTGACGGCCCGTCGTCCCGCGATGAGCGCCGAGGCTTTCCGCGCCCTGGCCGATGCCTTCGACACCAAGGTGCAGCGTATCCGGACCGAACAGACGGACAAGGCCCGCGCCCTTGGCCAGCGGACCGAAAACGCGCAGCGCCAGTTCATCGAAGCGGCACGTCCTGTTCTGGAACAGATGATGGTCGATGCCGGTGCAGTGGTCATCATCGACCCGCGCAGCGTCGTGATGAGCCGCGCCGCAATCGACGTGACGGATGAGGCGATCCGCCGGATCAACGCCAATATCGGTGACGGCCGCAACATGCCCACCCCCGAGGTCACCGCGCCGCGCAGCCCTGCGGCACCGGATGCCCCCGCGACCCCGCGCAGCCCCGACACCCCCGCCAACCCGCAAGACTGAACGCCGATGCGCTTGCCCCTGCGGGGGCGAATTGTTACTGACAGTCACGACACCAGAACGGCCGGGCAGGGCTGGGCCACGCAGGGCTCCGACGCCATCCCGGTGCAATAAACCCGGACCCGCAGGGCCAGACAGGGGGGCAGATGACCGAGCCTTTGAAAAGCGCCGATATCCTTATGATCCAGCGGATATTGCCGCATCGCTATCCGTTCCTTCTGGTGGACAAGGTGGTGGACATTGACGGCACGTCCTCGGCTGTGGGGATCAAGAACGTCACCATGAACGAGCCGCATTTTCAGGGGCATTTCCCCGGAAACCCCATCATGCCCGGCGTCACGATCATCGAAGCCATGGCGCAGACCTCTGCCGTGATGGTGGGCGTGGCGATGGATATGGCCGACCGTGATCTTCTAGTCTATTTCATGGCAATCGACGGGGCCAAGTTCCGCCGCAAGGTGGTGCCCGGCGATGTGTTGCGCATGACTGTCACGACGCTGCGCGGAAAACCGGGTGGCAAGGTCTGGCGGTTCAAGGGCGTGGCCGAAGTTGACGGAGAGATGGCGGCGGAATGCGAATTCACCGCCATGATGGATCTGCCCAAGGAGTAACTGATGTCCAGCCGGATCCACCCTTCTGCCATCATCGAGGACGGCGCGCAGATCGGCGCGGACGTGGCGATCGGCCCGTTTTGCCATATCGGACCACAGGTGCGTTTGGGCGACGGCGTCCATCTGCACAGCCATGTGGTCGTGACCGGCCAGACCGAGGTTGGCGACAAGACCGAAATCCATCCCTTTGCCGTGATCGGCGGGATCCCTCAGGATCTGAAATTCAAAGGCGAGGCGACGCGTCTGGTCATCGGCGCGCGCAACCGGATCCGCGAACATGTGACGATGAACACCGGCACCGAAGGCGGCGGCGGCATCACCCGTGTGGGCGATGACGGTCTGTTCATGGCGGGCTGTCACGTGGCCCATGACGTGCAGATCGGCAACCGTGTGATCGTCGTCAATAACGCGGCCCTGGCCGGGCATTGCATCATCGAGGATGACGTGATCATCGGCGGGCTGTCCGGTGTGCATCAATGGGTGCGGATCGGGCAGGGCGCCATCATCGGCGCCGTGACGATGGTGACCAATGACGTGATCCCCTACGGTCTGGTGCAAGCCCCGCGCGGGGTGCTGGACGGGCTGAACCTGGTGGGGTTGAAACGCCGTGGCGTGCCCCGTGCGGATATCACCGCGCTGCGCGCCGCCTTCCAGATGCTGGCCCAGGGCGAGGGCGCTTTTCAGGATCGTGCGCGCCGGCTTGGCGATGATACGCAAAGCGACTACGTGCGCCAGATCGTCGATTTCGTGACTGCCGGGTCCGACCGGTCCTTCCTGACGCCGGGCTGATGCTGGCGCTGATCGCAGGGCGGGGACAATTGCCGGGCCACGTCGTGGCCGCCCATGGCGCACCCGTGCTGGTGACCGCACTCGAGGGTTTCGCCCCTGACGACCTGACACCTGACATCACCTTCCGGGTAGAGCGTCTGGGCAGCTTCATTGCCGATCTGAAGGCACGTGGCGTGACAGAGATCTGCATGGCGGGCGCTATCGGCAGACCCGCGCTGGACCCCGCGATGATCGACGCCGCGACCATGCCGCTGGTGCCCCGCATGATGCAGGCGCTGGCACAGGGCGACGACGGCGCGCTGCGCGTGGTGATCGCCCTGTTCGAGGAGGCCGGTTTCACCATCCGCGCCGCCCATGAGATCTGCCCGGATCTGCTGTTGTCCGCGGGTGTGCCGACACGCAAAAAGCCGGAACCAGATCATGAGGTCGCCGCTCGTCTGGGCCAGGCCACGATCGCCGAAATGGGGCGCAGCGATCAGGGACAGGCCTGCGTGATCCGCCGTCATGACGTGCTGGCACGTGAAGGGGCGGATGGCACCGACGCGATGCTGGCGCGTCTGGGATCAGGCCCTGCCGCTGACAGTGACCCCGACCCGCTGTCATGGGGGTTCAACGCGCTCACCGATGCGGCCACATCCGCACTGGACTGGCTGGGCGGACGCGAGGGCGCGGACCACAGCGGCGCGATCCTCTACAAGGCACCGAAGCCCGCGCAGGATCGTCGTGTCGATCTGCCCACCATCGGTCCCGGCACCGCGATGCGCGCCGCCGATGCCGGTCTGGACGGGATCGTGATCGAGGCAGGCGGGGTCTTCGTCATCGACCTTGAGTCCGTGCGGCGCATCCTTGATGAACGCGGTCTGTTCCTCTGGGTGCGCACCCCATGAAGGTCTTTCTCATCGCCGGTGAAGCCTCCGGCGACAAGCTCGGCGCAGCATTGATGTCGGGCCTCAAGCAGCTGACAACACCCGCGTTTTCCGGCATCGGCGGCCCCTTGATGCAGGCCGAGGGTATGGTGAGCCTCTTCCCGATGGATGAGTTGAGCATCATGGGGCTGGCAGAGATTTTGCCGAAGTATCGTCACCTCAAGCGTCGCATCGCCCAGACCGCGCAGGCGGTGCTGGACGCCAAACCCGATGTTCTGGTCACGATCGACAGCCCCGATTTCTGTCTGCGCGTAGCCAGGATCGTCAAGGCCCACAGCGACATCCGCACGGTGCATTACGTGGCCCCCTCCGTCTGGGCATGGCGACCGGGTCGCGCGGCCAAGATGGCGCGGGTGGTCGACCATGTGCTCGCGCTCCTGCCGTTCGAGCCGCCCTATATGCAAGCCGCCGGGATGGAGTGCGATTTCGTGGGCCATCCGGTTGTGGCCGATCCACAGGCGAGCCAAGCCGAGGCGCAGGCCTTTCGTACCCGCCATGGTATCGCTGATGCGCCGCTTCTGCTGGCATTGCCCGGATCGCGACAGGGCGAGGTGACACGTCTGGCACCGCGTTTCGGTGCGGCGCTTGCGCGTGTGATGGAAACCCGTCCCGATCTGCGGATCGTGGTGCCGACAACGCCGAATGTGACCGCGCTGGTGCGTGAGCAGACTGCACACTGGCCCGGCAAGCCGATCATCCTTGACCCACATGACATGAGTTCAGCCGCCTATCTTACGGAAAAGAAGTCATCATTCCGCGCGGCCGACCTTGCTCTCGCCGCCTCCGGCACCGTGTCGCTGGAGCTGGCCGCAGCCGCGACACCGATGGTCATCGCCTATGACATGAACCCGATCACCCGTTTCCTGATCGGCCGGATGATCCGGATTGACACCGTGACGCTGGTCAATCTGGTCTCGGACACGCGCACTGTGCCTGAATGCCTCGGCCGCAACTGCACGCCCGCCGCCATTGCGACAGCGGTGGAAGAGGTGATGCAAGCCCCCGGCGCGCAGCTTGAGGCGATGCGCCTGACGATGGACCGATTGGGTCAGGGCGGCAGGCCGCCGGGCCTGCGCGCGGCGACGGCGATACTTGCAAGACTTCCGGCCCGTAACTGACTGAAAACGCGTCAGCCTTTCCAGATCCACCCGCCACCCAGAACGCGGGTGCTGGACGGATCATAAAAGACGCAGGCCTGCCCCGGTGACACGCCTTCCTCGGGGGTCAGCAATTCAACCGTGGCCGTTGTGGCCGACAGAGGCCGGATCACCGCCTCGCGCGGGGGCCTTGTGGAACGGACCTTGACCGCGACATGCCATTCATCGGCGCTGTCGAAAGGCGCATCGCCC
>Ga0209345_10005833_pt1 | contig 11303 bp, 8 predicted proteins | sample Cruoilmetagenom7_FD_187294 | JGI IMG/M metagenome (GOLD analysis project Ga0209345, IMG submission 187294) | Oil polluted marine microbial communities from Coal Oil Point, Santa Barbara, California, USA - Sample 7 (SPAdes) (version 2) | ecosystem: Environmental > Aquatic > Marine > Oil seeps ...
GTCTGGTCGGTCTTTGATCGGCGCAGGTGTAGCACGAGGCCTTCGCGGACGTCCTCCACGTCTGTCACGTCCAGCCCGTTGAGTTCGGATGATCTGAAACCACCCGCCCAGCCGATTAGCAGCAAGGCACGGTCGCGTATGGCGCGAGTATCTTCACCGAGGGTATCAAGGATCAAAAATAGGTCTTCGCGTAGCAGTGGCTTGGCCTGATCCTGTGCGGTGCCTTTAACCCGTTTGATGCCTCGCATTGTTGCACGGACGGTTTCGGCGCGACATGGGTTTTCCCAGCTATTTGCCGAATGGACTTTGCTCAGGGTTGCCACCCGCCGTGCGAGACTGGCGGGGGCCAACACCTCGGCATGATCTGCAAGGTAGTGGGCGACCAACTCCGATGACGCTGGCAATATCCCACCCCATTCCATGAAGTGGGCAAGGTCGGAGCGGTAGGCTTGGCGGGTGTTCTCGGACAGGCTTTCGCGGATGAAATGCTCAACCGCTTCGGAGCTGGCTAATTCGGTTCCATTTGCCGCCTTTGTAGCCCCGCATAAGAAAATATTATGCCGGTTTAGGACGAGATCGCTCATACTAAACCCTCCGCAACAACCTCGGCCCGTATTGTGTTCAGCTCTGGCATCGCATCCCGGAGAGCGGCCAAGCCGAAGCAAAGCGCGTCGTTGGACAGGCCCGAACATTCAAGCTCCCAACGTCTTTGCAGGTCAGTTGCAACAGGACCAACCGCACGGCGATGCAGGCATTGCCCTTCAATCCGAAACAGCAGCTCTCCTGCGATCTGTATCCGACCTGTACGGGGCAGGAACGCCCCAGCCCAAGCGGCCATGCCTGCATTCCGCAATAGGAGCCGCCCGAGGGCTGCGCGACCGGGGCGGGTGTACATGTCAAACGCCCATGACGGGACGCCATTGATCCGCGTTTCAACCGGGGTTGGATCATCATGCAACCCGGTTGCGACCACGCCATTCTCTAGGGACAGCAGAGCGACAAACGGGGCCAGCATGTTCGCTGTCTTTGTGAAGTTCTCTTTGACGATCTGCAATTTGGTCGGGGCCACGCCCATCTCGGCCATCGTTTCTAAGGCGAGGTTAGGGTTGCCGACGCGCACTGGCAGATAAGAACTCGGGCAACGCCGCGTTCCGATAAGACACCACAGCGCCAGTGCCTTGCGATCTAGCGACGGGCAGCCCAGAACGATCTGGCGCAAACGGTCATCTGTCATCGCAGCAAAGCGGGCGCGGTCGTCGTTCAATCCGGGCCAGCGTTCAATCGCCATAAGCAGGTCATCGGCAGAGCGGGATTTACGGGCGTCCACCATCCGGCGGACTAGGTAATCTGTGACAACAGCATCCCCGCCCAGATCACGGCGCACCTTTGCGCTGGTCAGACAGGCCGCTGTGATCGCCATTGTCTGGATATCGCCAAGGCCAATGTCTTCGGCAGCGATGGCATTGAGGCGGCGGAACAAGTGTTCCCTTTTGACCTCCAGCAAAAACCGTCCGGCTTGACGCGCTGCAGTCAAGGTTCCTCTGCGTATTGCCTTCTGTAACAGCGAGCTTGCTACCCACTGCGTACTGGTAAACTGGGCGATAGGGGTTCCCCCCAATTGTCCCGCAATCTCTTGTGCAGCTATCGTCTGAAATCTGGTGAGTGCAGTTTTGTCGTTCATGTCCGATCCTCCTTGATCTGGGAGGGGTCGAAAACGTCTGACCTCGTTTAGCTTAGCCGATGGCACCGACAGGGGAAGAAAAAACGGCCTTTGAGGCACTAAATGTCGATTGCAATTGATTGCAAATCCCAAGGTGTCCACATCAGCACATCATATAGGCATAAGGATGTGTCCCTCGCAAAAATGCAATGGATTTACCACTTTTGAGGTGTGCAAATGAGTGAGCCGGGGTTGAGTAAAACCTGATTTTGTAAATGTCGCTATTTTTGTCTCTGTCTCAAATAGGGACACATTAAAAACCGAGTTTTATGGTCAAAAAAATGTCTCGCATAGATCACACGCCACCGTTACGCTTTAAGTTGTGTTAGAAACGTGGGGAATTCATGGCTTTCCGATTTTCAAAACGAATTAAGATTGCGCCGGGTGTTCGGTTGAATGTGTCCAAGAGCGGTGTCAGCACGAGCCTTGGCGGCCGAGGGGGAACCGTAAATCTCAGCTCAAAAGGCGTGCGAACAACTGTAGGGATACCCGGATCAGGGCTTTCATGGTCAAAGCAAACAGGGTGGGCCGGTGTGAAATGCCTGAAACCTGAAGATGAACTGATGCAAATGGGAAAGCTATTGGATAGTCGGGCCAAAGTGTTCAATTCTCTGTCGCCTAAGGCCAACAAGGTTTCTGCGAGTTGGAACAAAGCGGTGGAGGGGTTTGAGGGAGGTCGAGGACCGAGCGCCTCCAAGTATCAAACCCTTGTAAAACGCTTTGACACAGCAATGACCGGGTATCAGAAACTCGAAGAGGCTGTCGATGATCAAGAGGCTCAATTGCTGGCGATCACGCAGCGGCTGAGTGGCATGAATTTTGGTATGTTCAGCGGCAAGTTGAAATCCGCGCAGAAAGATTTGCTTTCCTTAGCGCGAGAGCATGCACAGGGCGCTCAAAAGCTTGCTGATGCTCTGGCCCGTCTCAAAGCCGAGGTCGGTACTGAACTTGCGGATGCAGAGCATAAAATTTGATGCGGCCACCCTTAGCACGCTGCTATCCTTCCCTCCCCCTCTTCAAAGAAGTATTGGCCGCGGCGGGGCCGCATTTCCCGTCCACAGCAATCAGAAACCTGCGCTTCCCACCCTGATGCTGCTCAAGCAAGGATAGCAGACTGTTCAGTTTCCTGAGGCCTTCTTCCCGTTGCCTAATTCTGGCACCTTTGACGTATGGCAAAACGCGAGCGTAGCGAGAGTGTTTGCCTTTTTATATTTATATAAAAAGATTTGTTTCTCTATATCCCCGTTCTCTTACAAGTACTGTAAGTACTTAAACGTAGCCGTTTCGCCACGATTAATAATCGTTGCCAAAATAGCTTTTTGAGCGTTTCAACTTCAGCCTCAAAAATCTTTCTTGTAGGCGTTCGCTGGCTTCTTTTCATTACCCGGACCAATCCCTTTCAGAGCTGCATAGAACAGATCCCAAGGTATCTCATTATTGCTATTGATGGTCTCTTTGAGGGCGCTCTCGTCAACATGTACCCACAAGCCCTTGTTGGGTCCGTTGCCCATCGCCCTAATCTCAAGGAATTCAGTGCAGTTCTTACGAACACGGGGCAAAGCACAGTGTGTGAACTCGTTGATTGTTAAACCCGAAGCGGCAGCCCAAGCCTCACGTTTATGCGCTAGCCAATCCTTGCCGTGGCGCTGCAACTTGTGCTTCCGGTTCCTCCTAAAGATACAAGATATGAAACAGAAACAAGCCTGCCTTGATGTCTGACCCGGCAAGCTTTCGGCAAAGTGCATTCAGATTGGGCCTCTCCCATTTGGCATTTTTCTCTTCAGCCTTGGACAGCGACTTAGCGAGAGCCGATGCCTTCGCAGTGGGTGTCTTGGCCGACTTCGCAGATGTGGTGCCGATTTTCAGGGCCTTTTTCATCTTCGCCTTAGCTGCCGGAGAATGTAGTGGTGAGGTCATTTTTAAGCATCCAATCTCAAATTTTCCAACTGGGGCCAGTTGCATGCTCGAAGCCCAAGCCTGGATATTTAATCTTCTCAATTTCCTCCTTGAGACGAGATATTGAAGCCCCTTTGCCGTACCCCCAATGTGCATCGTCGCTGGTGTGCCCACAGAGTTGCATGGCAATTGCATCAGTCACATTCGCTTCATGAAGGGCATCTACAAAGTTGTGCCGGAACGAATGAAACACATGCAGCTTAGTGCGGAATTTCCATTTGTTGCCAAGATTGTACCAAAACTTCGACCATGGCTGACTGTAGGTGCCATCACTGCCCATTTTCAGCTCTGCGAACAGTCGTCCTGTTTTGCGTGTGGCAACGTAATCCAGAAAACCCAAATCGAGGATCGCCGAATGTATAGGGACTTTTCGGTAACTTGACCCCGTCTTGAGGTGCTTGATTTCCTCGTCGGGATCGTCTTCCAGCTTGGTTATGTCAAAATAGAAAATACCGTCTTCTTCCTTTATATCCTTACAATTCAACTGGATGATTTCCCCAGCTCGCATCCCTGCATAGAGTGCGATCAGCGGCACCCAATAGCGCCCATCCTTCAACCGAAGCTTACCGGGTGTACCTGATCGGTTAATGCTTTGGCGTCCGGTATAGATCGGGCAGTCGAATATCAGTTTCAACTGGCTTGGCTCATAGGGAAGGCGTTTCGGCTTGCCCTTTGGTGGCTTCTTGACCAGGAGTTTCAGCTCGTTACCCGGCACTTTTGTCAGGTGCTCTTCTGCGACCATCCACGCAACAAACCTTTTAAAGAAATCAAACCGTTTCTTTTGTGTTTCGTACCCAAGTTTCGGCAGGTCCTTGCCTGCTTGGGCAGCCGCGACAGGATCAAGGCCGCTTGTTTCCGGCTTCTTTTGATGATGGGCTGGCATGTGACCAATGAGATCTCGCAGCGCCTTCATATCGGTCAGGTCGAGCAGTGTGGCAGGCTTGTCAAAGTCAATCACCGCACGGGCAAGCTCAAACGACAACCTTAAATCGCCAATGGTTTTGTCTTTTATCTTCTGGTCTTTAAGCACCTGCACATAGGATTTCGCCAATGCGTTTAGTGACGGAGCATCTGGCTGAACCTCTTTGAGAATAGCATGGGTTGGTTCATTTGGGCGCAAGGCTAGGCGCGGAATTGTCCCATCGGGTTCCAATTCCACACCCTTGAACAACGGGTCGGCTATCTCGGACTGTGCATAGTCACCGTTCAGCTTTGCAAGCAGCAGGCGGTCGGCCTCGATGTTGGCCCGTAAAAGACCCGTCTGGACCCGCTGGAGCGCCTGATAGCGGCTTGTTAGGGCATCTTTGGGTAAGCCCCCCACAATCGCATCTGCTTCGCTCTGCACCTCACTAGGGAAATCCCTAACAGCAAGGCGGCGGCGCAGCATGGCCAGTCGGGTTTCAACGTGGGTTATACTGTCTTCAACATTCACCTCTGCATCTGGCGCGAAGATATCCACGAACTCTTGCCCCCAATCGAGGGCATCCCGGAAATAGTCCCGAATGGATTGATCTAATGCTGTGTCTTGTGCTGTCGCCATTTGCCGCGCCTTCCCAACCACCAGATCGACATGATTGCAAATCAACCGACATCTCATCAATGCCAATGATCGCTGAGAAGTCCTTAACGAAATCTTAACTTCGCTACGCTGCGCAAACAGGCGCAAATCCTTGGGAACCGCAGCACGAAAATAGAAGGTTGTTCCTCTTATCACGAGGCGTGTCGTCATGGCCATCCTTGCCCTCACTGTACCAGCGAACTGACCCAGAGGCAGGAAATCGGCCTTCCCGAAATGCGATATCGTTTTATATCAGCAGGTTATAAGCCTAATGGCGGAGACGAAGGGATTACAAAAATCTCCCTAGTTCATTTGAATGATACGGACGAAGCCACCGAAAATCAATAGGTTAGGATGGCAGTCTGGCGCATTTTCGCACCTTGAGAAAGAAAAATTGCACCAAGATTTGCACCAAGAGTTTCTCGGAAAATCGCAGCCTGTGCCTTTGCATGTTGCCATCTCGATACCGAGCCAAATGATCGTTTCATCCAGAGATTTCTGGGGAATCGAACTTTTTTCTTCAAAACCTAAATGCAACTGGGCAAAGGAATTTCACTTGAAGCCGTCCGTAAACTGTCCGGTTATTCCCAATTCCCACTCCATCCAAACCCAAACTGGCGCTCCTCTTGTAGCAAGTGTGAAACTGCTGGGAGGAGAGCCTCTCGATCGTCTTCTAGAAATTGCCCATCTTGCTGAAATGTTGCTCCGAGATGGCGGGCATATCTTTCTAGGGCCCCGGCTGTAACGCTGCTAACTGGGCAGAAGAACACCAGCGGTTGCCCTTCCAACTTCCAACAGAAAACCTCTACCTTTTTCTCGATCGCACCGTCGCCCATTTCAAATGCCATCGATAGGCGGCGGTATCGTACGGAGGCCTCGGCACGCCGCCATTGGCGCATCAGCGCAAACGGATCGGCATCACATAGTACGGGCACGACACCAATACCTTGAAAAACCGGCAACCAAATTTCGCGCCAATGGTCGGATTGCAGCGCCAAAACCGAAGTACTGGCGGTGACGCGCCCGACTTCCCCCCATCCTTGGGCAAAGACATGTAATGTGGGGATATCTGGAATTCCCAAGATTTCAATGTACTTCAACAGACCTGTTTCGGGGTCCACGATCCGTCGTCGCAGGCACGTAAGCGGGTCTTCTGGCCAAGCCAAAAGATCAGCAGCGCTTTCGTCCTCGATTTTATACTGTTTTTGCAGTCTGGATTTTGGAGCAGCGACAATTTGCACCCAAGATTCCGATCCCGTTCCGTTCAACAGGAAATCTGACCCTAGCTCAGCAGTATCACGGATATCAGCGAAAATTGCCACCGGCAGTTCATCGGAAAGCACAAGATATTCTTGCGCAATCTCGGCAGTTACTTGATCGAGATAGCCTTCGCCTTCTCGTGGTCGGCGAAAGGGCAGCTTGACCTCTCCCACCAAAGTTTGGGCCGCAATAATGAGGGTTTCTGTGAACGCGGAATGACCATTGAAATCAGCGCAGATCTGGTTCTGGGCGCGCAGGCGGTGTTGCGCGACCCGGTAGTATGTCGCGGCGAACTGATCAAGAAACCGCTGTCCCGTGTCGGAGCGAAGCAATGCTTCGCTTTCGGTCGGCTCTACATTGCCACCTAAGAACCGCTCGGCCAGTTTATCCTCTCCACCTTTGAGATCTGGCCGCGCCCGGAACAACACCTTCAAGAAGGCTGGGTCGCGGAGGCTATCTAATCGGGCGGATGGCGAGTCTTGATCCGCTAAATCCAAATTCGGCCAATTCTCGGGGGCGAGCCTCGCCAGACGTTCATCAATACCTCCTTGCATGGCAGCTCGTGTCAGATTCTCGATGGCGATTTGAGCAAGGATCGGATGCGGAGCCTCTTCCAAAACACCACCCCATGAACTGAGAAAAGTTTGGTAGAGGGGGAAATCGCGGAGCAGTTCTTTTTGAAATTGTCCTTTGCCACTCACGAAAATCGAGGAAACTGTTGCGTATTCCTCGTGACACAAAAACGATTGAGTAAGCAGCTGATCAAACAACCCCTCAAACGTGCCGTGTCCCAAATGAACCAAAGCGCCGACAAGAATGCTGACCGTGCCATAGCCAGTCGTGGTCGCTAAGTGGCTGTGATAAATTTCATGATTGGACACCATCTGAGCGACACTTGAACGCGGGGCTGACCCGGTGCTGACCGCGCGCATCTGTGAACGGGGGTCGTACCAACCCTCAGGCGTTTCAGCTGCTCGCATGTAGAATCGCCGGAGGTCATCGCTCATTGGGCGCTCCATTGGTTGCCAAGGGACGGATATTCGCCCCGGGGCGCATCTACGTTTACCGTATATCGATTGTGTATAGTTGACAGTCCTGCAAGGAAAAGCTCATGACGACAAAAATCAATGCCCAAGAGATACCTTTGATGACAAACGCTAATCAAAATCTGGGAAAAAACCCAAAAGCCAAATACCTTTTTCATTTTCTAGCTGCACTAAGAGGATTCGGCGAGCGCGCAGACACATTGAAAGCCATCGCCAGCGAGATGTATTTCGAAGCGCCGACCGAGAATAACAAACTGAGCTTCACGCCAAGGTTGGAAAATGATACGCGAAACAAGGGCGATACCCGGCTGGCCAAGCTCGGTCGCGGGGCGGGCAGTTTCAAAGTTTGCGAAGCGAAAGCTCTGCATGCGGCTTTCACCAGTCTGATGGGGGCTGAATGGGGCGATCTGGTGACGCCTGAACAGCTTGTACTGAACGATATTCGAGTAGTTTTGCGTGGGGCAATTGGCCAAGGCCTGCCTTGGCCCGATGGGCTGTCTGTCCTAGCGACGCTACAGCTCCTAGCTCTGGCCGATGAACCCTCCAGCCCAAGTTTAAATCTTCTGCCCGCAGATAAGTTTAACATTATGAGTGGCCCAAAGCGGGGGAACTCCGACTTATACTCATTAGCCGCTCCACAGGTCCTGACCGCTGGGGATAAGCTCTTTCTTCAGGCAACAGAAATCTCTGATTGCGTAAGTGCCATGCTGATTTTCATTGCTACTGAAGAGGAACAAGGCTCACGGCACTCAAACGAGATTTTTGGAATGCTGACTTTCGGTGCGCGCACAGATTGGTCCGCCGGACGCTGCCTCTTAGGGCCTAAAAAAGGCGCGCCTTTTCAGGTCGAAGCCGGCTCCGGTCGCTATGGGCTCGGAGTGATCGCGGCCACCAACGTGGATCATCTCATGGCCTTGTTTCCAGCTGACAAGCAAACGGGCCGTCTAACGCTCGAAGAATGTCAACGTTTTCTAAAACGGCTTCGCCGCGCGCGTATGGATAACACCAACGATATATGTGTTTCCCTCCTGCCTTATGATGTGCGTTGAGCGCTTTTTGGCAATTCGAATTCTCGGCGGCCACTAGATATCCCAAAAAAGGAGCCCCGCCAGTAAACTGGCGGGGCTTTTGACTGCTCGATGATCGTGCGGCGCGTTCAGTCAAAGACATGTTCGGTGAGGTCTTCCCCAAGCTCCACGTCGGGATCCCAGCTGCGATATGGATCGAGGCCAAACCGCTGCGATTCGAAGGCGCGGAAGTAGCGATCGTGGACCGGAATGGTCACAAAGTCGCCGTTAATGGCGAAAATGCGATACTCTCCGGCCCATGAGCGTATGTCACCAATCATACCAGGTTCGTGCGGCCATACGTCGATCTCCTTTAGAGAAGACCCACAGACCTGCGCAATAAAGCGGTCGTTCTTGGTGACCTCGACGTCCTCGAAGCTACCGAATTCCGGCACCTCATACACCCGATGATCCCAGTTGGGCACGATCGGGCAGGTGCTCTCCGTTGCGTCGTCGTTATGGAAGTCCAAAACGTCGAACTCTGGTGGAACTTGTTCGCTGACCAGCACCCAGTTCTTGATAGTTTTTGCCATGTTGTTTCCTCTTCCAGGATCAACTGAACACGCAAAAGCGCATGTTCAGGTCTCTGGAATGAGGAAACGGGTGTGATCAAAGAGCAGTTGAAGCGATGCTTGGACATTCCTTTCGGATGTCTTTCTCAATGCGCTTCAGAAAACAATACCACAAAATCAACGATTTGGGAAGTGAACTGAGAGCGAAGTCAGCGGCTATGCGCCGCTGATCAGAGTAAGGCGTTGGTCTCCCATCTGTAATTCTATTACCGCTGACGGCGTGGGCTCATCGATCCACACTTCCCTCAGTTGCCACCACTGCCCATCCTTTTGGATCAGCGTCGCGTTGCTCCCAACGTGGCGGAGTAAAGAGCTTGCCGTTTAGTGGCAAGATTTCGAGGTGACGCCCCGATACCGTTGGCGGCAGCCCCGGCATGGTGGTCCGCCCTAGCACGATCAGTTTATGGTCCACCAACTCGACACCATATCGCGGACCATTCGGAAGCACCTGCAGTCTCAATTGACGTGTGGCTTTCTGAATATTGATTGCTGCGGCGCAGCCGGGACAGGCTACAGTGGTGGTGTCGGAGACGAAGGCTTCACCGCAATCATGGATCCAACAATTGTGGAGCGCCCGAGTGAGCGCACGCCGCCACTCATCTGGCCCCGGACGCTCGGAAGGGTTCAGACTGAAGGCCCGGTCGAACAGTGTCACCAGTTCGGCCCCTAAGGCTTCAATGGGCAGATCATCTACGCCGACAGGGCGGTCGTGCTCAGGCCAGTGCCCCTGACAAATCATTCGATCGACGGCATTCGGTTCACTCGGCAAGCCTTCAGTTGGGTAGCGCCCAGTTAGGATCATGCTCATCATAATCGCCGCTTGAAAATATCCGCTCTCCCGTGTCGGTTCTTGGCATGTGCCATTGCGTTGTTCTGGGGCTAGCATTGGGCGTTGCCCAATCGTGTCCGGCGGCGGCACATCAGGATCAAAGGACAGAAAGCCATCGAAGTCGATCAGATGAACACTACCATCCGGGGCAATAAAGAGGTTGCTGGGCGCAATATCACCATGGCTCAACCCGTTTTCTTCCAAGACTTGCAACAGACACACGAATTCCAGACAGATCTGGAGGTTGTGCGGCAAGGCCCGCGCCGGATCTTCATCTTGTGGCACTCCGCTTGCCAGAGGTGCTAGATGCAGGATTTTTCCGTTACCGGTGGTTTCGCAAACGATCGGCGCGGCAAACGCGGGTGAAAGGCCTGACAGGTTTCTTTGGCAAAGCCATTTCAACCGCGCCTCAGTGCCCGGCTTGGTGGGGAGCTCCTTCAGCACCATGCGCGTACCTGGCAGATCCTCAAGCTCAACCAACATGGCTTTCCCCTGCCCCCCTGCACCGAAATGGGGGTCGATCACGCGGGTGCGAATACCGGAGATATCAATGCGCTGCGTCATTGCCGTCTCCCGCGACCAGTTCTGCGATGGCCAGCGTCATGTTGTCGGAATGCAGCCAAGCGCCGGTGTCCGGGTCGCGGGCGGCTTCCAAATGGGCGAGCACGCTATCGGCCAGACCGTCACTGACGTGATATTTGTGACGGGCGCAGGCGAAGTCTTCGAAGGTGAAGAGGTCACTGACACCATCGGTCATAGCAAAGACGAAACACCCCGGCTCCAGCCGCAACGTTCCAGTTCTAGCCGGAGTGTCGCATTTGCCACCGATATAGGCTCCGATCTCGTTCGATGGGCGACCCAGCGTGTGGTGCGGCACCTGCACCGGACCGACCATACCATCGGGCCAAATGACTGCGATGGCTCCGTCGCCAAGGGTGGCGTAGTGCATCGCTTCCCCGTCAAGCAGCACCAAGAGCGCCGTGGTGACACCCTGGAGACCGCTGTCGATTGTCGCCTGGCGCGCTTTCTCAATCGCGGCTTCCATCCGCCGCCGCAAAGTCCAGAAGCATTCCGGCAGGTCCCAGTTTTCCAGCGGCCTGGCGAAATCCAGGGCTCCCGGCTTGCGTTCCAGCAACGCCAAGTAGTGCAGGGGATCGAAATGGACCTGCTCTTTGCCCCAATCCCGTCGGTGCTGTGCCACCACGCGATCGCCGTGGACGAAACGAATCTCGGTGATGCCGCCTACCGCCGTGATGTCGTGGTGGGCACAGGCGGTCGGTACCGAGTAGTCGTTG
>Ga0209345_10005834_pt1 | contig 11303 bp, 11 predicted proteins | sample Cruoilmetagenom7_FD_187294 | JGI IMG/M metagenome (GOLD analysis project Ga0209345, IMG submission 187294) | Oil polluted marine microbial communities from Coal Oil Point, Santa Barbara, California, USA - Sample 7 (SPAdes) (version 2) | ecosystem: Environmental > Aquatic > Marine > Oil seeps ...
TATACCACCAAAAGGGACATCTCGGCTTGGGGCTCGTTCCTGATCATGGGCGTGATTGGGCTAATCATCGCATCCGTCGTGAACATCTTTCTGGGCTCCGGCATTGTGCAACTGGCGATTTCCGCACTGGGTGTGCTGATTTTCGCAGGCTTGACGGCATATGATACCCAGAAAATCAAGAACGACTATCTGGCGCATGCGCATCACGGTGACAGTGAATGGCTGGCCAAATCGGCCATCATGGGTGCATTGAACCTGTATCTGGATTTCGTGAACCTGTTCATGTTCCTGCTACAGTTCATGGGCAGCCGCGAGTAACATCGCTTGAAATAGAGTTAGAAAAGGGGCCGGTCAGTTTGATCGGCCTTTTTTGTGAAGTGCTAAGGATATTAGTTTTGGGGGTCGCGATACCGAACCGAGATCAAAATAGCCCAAGGTCCGCCTACAGCGCCAAAGCAGAAGTTTATTGACGTCCAAACCTACAGGACCACTTCAATACGAGACACGTCAGCCCAACTCACCCTTCTACTTCAATCTCTAAACCCGTCGACTTTGCAAAGTACACTTACTGCGCAAAGCTGACCTCCAGCCCATATTGCCTTTGCTTTGCAAAGGCAGCGCCCGGACCTCCCCCATGGGGAGGGCGCTTCGCACCCACCCCGAGGTCCATGCGCAGCGCTTGATTGGGCGGGCACCCTTTGGGGCAAAGCAGCTGGGCGTTCGGATGATGCTTGTTAGACGTTTGCTCCGTCCATTGCTCCACTGTCTCAGCTGTCTTTATTTGGCCGTGCTGTGAAAACAACCAAGAATGCTGAAAGCGGCCCTGCCCGCTAAACACAAAAAAGCCGCGCAAATCCTGCGCGGCCTTTTAATCTCTAACCCTAGAAAGCTGATCCTACTTGATCTTGCCTTCTTTGTACTCGACGTGCTTGCGCACAACCGGGTCGTATTTGTTCACAACCATTTTTTCGGTCATGGTGCGTGCGTTCTTTTTGGTCACGTAAAAGTGGCCAGTGCCCGCTGTCGAGTTCAGGCGGATTTTGATTGTGGTTGGCTTCGCCATGTTGTTGCTCCTAAAGCGGGGGGCAGATTTGCCCTGTAATCCTTGAAGTCTGCCTTTTAACGGGCCTGTGTCCCGAGTCAACAGGATATTATGCGCGGACGGCCTATAAGCCGGATTTTGTCCAAGGTGGGTTTCCCCGCCCATAGATGACCATTCCTCTGCCCTGTTCATTACTGAACAGATCTAGCTGCCAACCCGAACCTTCAGGCCAAAACAGCCTTGGGCATACGCCCGCAAGGTTCCTATTTGGCATTGCTCCCGGTGGGGCTTGCCGTGCCGTGACTGTTGCCAGCCCCGCGGTGGGCTCTTACCCCACCGTTTCACCCTTACCTGCACATGTGCAGGCGGTCTGTTTTCTGTGGCGCTTTCCCTCGGGTTTCCCCGGCCGGGCATTACCCGGCACCGTCGTTTTGTGGAGTCCGGACTTTCCTCGCTTACCTAGGTAAACGCGGCCATCCAGCCATCCGCGCACAGCTGATTTAGGAGGTTAAGAGGGGTTGGTCAACGGGGAACCTGTCGGCGAGATCCTGAGCCATCGCAATATCCACTGCGTCAGATGGCCCCTTGACCCAAGGACGATACCGCATACGAAAGGCCGCCAGCAATGTGGCTTCGTCACATTCGGCAGTCATTCCGAGGCGTCTCAATGCTTCCACCAAGCTGATTTCGCAAATGCGTTTAGGGGGGCCACTGGGCCAGATAGACAGCCCAGCCATGGCCAAGCGAAACCAGTCAAACCGTACTCCCGGATCGACCTTGCGCCCCGGTGCCATGTCCGAATGGCCAATGACACGCATTGGGGGAATCGCCCAGCGACGCATGATGCCTTCTAGCAACTCTTCGAGCGCGGCCATTTGCGGTTCTGGAAACGGGGCAAAGCCGGTGTTGGCCAGCTCAATCCCGATTGAGTGGGAATTTACATCTGAAACAGCCCCCCAACACCCCGCTCCTGCGTGCCACGCGCGCTGATCTTCGTTGACCAGTTGGAACGCCTCGCCTGTCTCGGAAATTAAATAATGCGCCGAGACCTCGTGATCGGGGCAGCACAGTCGATCAAGCGCCGCGGCGGCGCTGTCCATCGCTGTGTAGTGCAACACCACCATGTCGGGCTGCGCGCCACCGCGGCGCGGCCCAAAGTTGGGCGATGGGTATGGGGTGATGGTCACCCCTGCCCTCAGCCGCCGGTTCTGGCGTTACGAAACGCTTGCGGGTTCCAAGAGCAGGCAAAACCATCGCCATCAGGGTCGATACCCTTACTGTCTCTTTGCGGGCCGCCGTTTTGTAGAAATGCGGTTTGGGCCAGATCAGGGGATGGGTATTTCGCGCAATTCTTGTTGTAGCGCGACCCGCCTGTGGAGCCAGAGCGCCCGTAGATAGATTCGCCAACCCGGTTCGTGGTTGAGAGCGCGAATTGCACCACACTGGCCCCGCTACCGCCGCTGCCTGTTGGCACAGCTTTTGGCGCGATTTGGACATATCCCGCTTTGCGACGGGCCAGTCTTTCGGCGTCGCTTTTGATGGACTCACGCTCGGAGACGGCAGCAAAATCCTGCTCGTCCGAAATGGCCACGTTGTTTGTTTTGACCACTGGAGTAGTAGGCCGCGTTGTGGTCCCCGTTTCGTCTGAAATGGCACCAGCTGGTGGGATTGTTTGTCCCTGCAATTTAGCCTCGCGTGCGGCGCGTTGCTGTTCATAGCTGGTATAGCCATCGAATCCGACGCCTGACCCTGACTCAGGAACAGCCGGGTCACAGGCCCCAAGAGCCAGCACCATTATGGTTGGAACAAATAACCGCATCGAATAACCCCTTATCAATTTCTGTCGCACTTTATCCGCATTTACGCTGATTACCACCATTTTGACGGCTTTGAAACAAAACCGGCTGCATTCTCGAGCGCATAGGCAACATTTAGCAAATCGCCCTCTTCCCAAGGGCGGCCAATCAGTTGCAGCCCCAATGGCAAACCCTGTTTGTCCATGCCAGCGGGCACCGCAATGCCAGGCAATCCGGCCAAGTTAACCGTGACGGTAAACACGTCGTTCAGATACATTTGCACCGGATCGGCATCGGTCATGTCGCCAAGCCCAAATGCGGATGACGGTGTGGCCGGTGTCAGGATCGCGTCAATGCCCGCCTCAAACACTTGCTCAAAGTCGCGCTTGATCAGGGTGCGCACCTTGCGGGCGCGGTTGTAATAGGCGTCGTAAAACCCTGCGGACAGAACATAGGTGCCGATCATCACGCGGCGCTGCACCTCATGGCCAAAACCCTCGGCGCGGGTTTTTTCATACATGTCATCGATGCCATCGCCTGCTGCCAGCGTGGCGCGGTGACCGTAGCGCACCCCATCATAGCGGGCCAGATTGGAGGAGGCCTCGGCGGGGGCAATCACGTAATAGGCTGGCAGTGCGTATTTGGTATGCGGCAGGGTGATGTCGACGATATCAGCGCCTGCGTCTTTCAGCATTGCGGTGCCGTCCACCCAAAGTTTTTCAATCTCGTCCGGCATCCCGTCCATGCGGTATTCCTTTGGAATACCTATCTTTTTGCCCTTGATGTCGCCTGTTAGCGCGGCCTCGAAATTCGGCACAGCCAGATCAGCACTGGTCGAATCCTTGGCGTCATGACCCGACATGGCCTCAAGCATAATCGCCGCATCGCGCACCGATTTGGTCATTGGACCTGCCTGATCGAGGCTTGAGGCAAAGGCCACAACCCCCCAACGTGAACAGCGCCCATAGGTGGGTTTGATGCCAGTAATACCGACAAACGCCGCCGGTTGGCGGATTGAACCACCGGTGTCGGTGCCGGTTGCGCCAAGGCATAAATCGGCAGCTACAGCGGCGGCTGACCCACCGGATGAGCCCCCCGGCGTCAGCTCGGCGGTGTCATTGCAACGGCGCCATGGGTTCACCACATTTCCGTAGGTCGAAGTCTCATTGGTGGAGCCCATGGCGAACTCGTCCATGTTCAATTTACCCAGCATTACAGCACCGGAATCCCACAATTTTTCGGTGATCGTGCTCTCGTATTCCGGCTTGAACCCTTCCAGAATGGCCGAGCCAGCTTGAGACAACACGCCCTTGGTGCAGAACAAATCTTTAATGCCCAGAGGGATGCCGCACATGGCGGGCGCATCGCCCTTGGCCAACCGCGCATCCGCCGCTTTGGCCTGTTCACGGGATATTTCAGGTGTGTCGTGAACGAAAGCATTCAACGCTTTGGCCCCCTCGATTTCGGATAGACAGCTTTCGGTCAGCTCGACGGCGGTGATGTCACCTGCTTTCAGACGGTCACGGGCCTCGGAAATGGTCAGGGTGTTCAGGTTTGTCATATCGGCTACTCCACCACTTTGGGCACGGCGAAAAAACCCTCACGGGCATCTGGGGCGTTGGCGAGGATTTTTTCCTGCTGGTTGCCGTCTGTCACGACATCTTCGCGGCGTTTCAGACGCGCAGGGGTAACGGAGGTCATTGGCTCGACGCCATCGACATCAACCTCGTTCAACTGCTCGATAAAGCCAAGGATGGCGTTGAATTCTTCGGCGAGGGCTGGCAAGGCCTCGTCAGCGACCCTGATACGGGCCAAATGCGCCACGCGGGCGGCGGTTTCCTTGTCGATCGACATCTCGGGTCTCCGGTTTATATGTTTGTAAAAGGCTTTAGCGGGCTGTGGCGATGGTCGCAAGGCTGTGGTTCACCACATCACTGGGTTTTGTGGCGCTGTCAGGGCCTCCGGCGGGGATATTTGGGCAAAAAAGAAACTGGGAGTCGGGTTATTTGCGCAAGGCGGTGAAAAACCCGGTGAGAAGAGTTTGGGCTTCGAGTTCCCGAATGCCGTCGTAAACCTCGGGAACATGGTGGGCTTGCGAGTGGCTGAAAATGCGCGGGCCTTGGTTTATGCCGCCGGATTTGGGATCAGAGGCACCGAAATACAGCCGTTTGATGCGGGCCGCCGATATGGCCATGGCGCACATCGGGCAGGGTTCAAGTGTGACGTAAAGGTCGTGATCGGTCAGGCGTTCGGTGCCAAGGGCAACGCAAGCGGCGCGGATAGCGAGGATTTCGGCGTGCGCGGTTGGGTCATTCAACTCGCGGGTGCGGTTACCGGCGCGCGCAATGACCTCGCCATCTGGGGCGATGATCACGGCACCGACAGGGATTTCGCCACGGCGGGCGGCGGCGCGGGCCTCCTCCAAGGCGATGTCCATATGGCTGGTGAATTGGCTCATGGTGTCAGGTTTGCCCTGTGAGACGCGTTTTGCCAAGCCGCTTTTCATTTCGGCAAACAGGGGTTAGAGCGAGGCATGGAAAATCAAGTACCCAAAGGCGACCGGATCGCCAAAGTCATGGCCCGCGCAGGGCTTGCCTCAAGACGCGAAGCTGAGCGGATGATTGCGGCAGGTCGCGTCACGGTGAATGGCAAGCTGATTGACAGCCCTGCCCTGAACGTCACCCCCGCCGATAAAATCGTCGTGGATGGCGCGGATGTGGGCGAGCCTGACATGGCGCGGCTGTGGCTCTATCACAAACCGATCGGATTGGTGACCACCGAGCGCGACGAAAAAGGCCGCGATACGGTGTTTGCAAACCTGCCCAAGGATTTGCCACGGGTGATGAGCGTCGGGCGGCTGGATATCAATTCCGAAGGCCTGTTGCTGATGACCAATGACGGCGGGGTGAAGCGCAAGCTGGAACTGCCCGCCACCGGGTGGACGCGCAAATATCGGGTGCGGGTGAATGGCCGTCCGAATGACAAGGCGCTTGAGCCATTGCGTAGAGGCGTGACGGTGGATGGCGAGCGGTTTCAGGCCTTTGAAGTGGTGATTGACCGCCAACAAGGGGCCAACGCGTGGCTGACCATTTCACTGCGCGAAGGTAAAAATCGCGAGATCCGACGGGCGATGGAAGAAATTGGTTTGAAAGTGAACCGTTTGATCCGCATCAGTTACGGCCCGTTCCGGCTGGGCGAGTTGAAGGCAGGCGCGGTTGAAGAAATCAAACAGCGTGTGCTACGTGACCAGTTGGGGGTGGCGGCAGCGCCAAGCCAAAAGCCCAAGGCAAAACCCACACGGCGACGCAAATAAGACAGTTTTCAAAGCCGGGCCCAGCACGTATATAGTGGCAGACGTATTATTGTAACCAAAGGGCGCGTGCGATGACTGATCTGTTAACAATTGAAAACGCTGGCAACTTGATGGTGCTGATATTCCTTCAGGCCGTTTTGGGTTTTGACAACCTGCTTTACATCAGCATCGAGAGCAAACGCGCCCCCGCCGCGCAACAAAAAGCCGTCCGTTTCTGGGGCATTATCATCGCCGTCTCCCTGCGGGTCGTGCTGCTGTTTGTTATGATCAAGCTGATTTCCGCGATGTCCGAGCCGTTCTACATCTTTAACATGCCCGGCATTCTTGAGGGGGGTATCAACTTTGCCACCACCGTATTCATCGTCGGCGGCGTTTTTATCATGTATACCGCGTTCAAAGAGATCACCCACATGCTGTCGGTCAAGCATCTGGGGGCCGATGTCAGCCACAAAAAAGGCAAATCTGCCGCGCAAGTGGTGGCGCTGATTGTCATCATGAACTTGATTTTCAGCTTTGATTCTGTGCTGTCAGCCTTGGCGATCACCGATGTCTTTCCGATCCTTGCCACCGCAATCCTGATTTCGGGCGTTGCCATGCTGGTGCTGGCCGACGGGGTCACAGCCTTCTTGGAAAAGAACCGCATGTATGAGGTGCTGGGCCTGTTCATTCTGTTGATTGTCGGCGTGGTGCTGTTGGGCGAAGCTGGCCCCGCGGCGGCGCATGCGATGCATGACGATAGTTTGCAGATCAAAATCTTTGGCCACGCGTTGTTGCCGATGTCAAAAACCACCTTCTATTTCTCAATCGTCGTGTTGGTTTTGGTCGAAATGATCCAGTCTGGATATGCGCGCAAACTGGATGCTGAACGCAAAGCAGATTACAAAGACTAGCGACGTTCGGTCAGGCTGGTATGGGCGCGTAAAATCGCCTATAAGTGCTGGGACTTTAGGGGGGGAATATGTCTGAAACCGGGCTTCAAAAACTTGCGTTTACTTTGTTGATCGCGTTGATCTTTTACGTTTCTCTATTTGGTGGTGTGTAATGGCGAAGCGTTTTGGCGGTAAATTCAGCCCCGATGGCAGCATTGATCACGATGCAAAACCCACCGAGATTTCGGCCGATGTTAGGGCGGGTTGGCGGGCGAACCTGTTGTTTTTCGCCCCATTGCCCCTGATATTTCGTGCGTTTTTCAAGGAGCCCGAAGGCATGGCGACCAGCCTGCTTGCGTTCGGCGTGCTGATTTTGGCGGCATGGCTGACCCGTGATGGGATCACCGCCCAGAAAGAATACAATGCGAGACGCGTCGCACGTCGCCCGATGATCCCGCGCAAAATATTCGGCTCTGCCCTGACCGGCATCGGCCTGTTCATTGCGGGCTATGCCAGCGGCGGGGTGTTCAATGCGCTGATTTTTGGACTGCTCGGCGTGGTTTTGCACGGGTTTGCCTTTGGCGTTGACCCAATGAGCGACAAAGGCATGGTGGGGATTGACCCGTTTCAGACCGAACGTGTCGCCCGCGTGGTGGTCAAAGCCGAAGAGCATCTGGCACAAATGAATGACGCGATTTTACGCGCTGGCGATCGCAAGATCGAGAGTCGCGTGACGCAGTTTCAAGTCACTGTGCGCGATATGCTTCGCACCGTTGAAGAAGACCCGCGCGACCTGACGGCAGCGCGCAAATACCTAAGCGTCTATTTGCGGGGGGCGCGGGATGCGACGGTGAAATTCGCCGATCTTTACGCCCGCACCAAAGACCAAAAAGCGCGGGATGATTTTGAAGCCTTGTTGAATGACCTTGAGGACAACTTTGCCGCCCGCACCGAAAAATTGCTGCGGGATGACCGCAGCGATCTGGATGTCGAGATAGAAGTGCTGCGCGACCGATTGAAGCGCGACGGAATTCAAACGGGCCGATAGCCCCTAAAAACCAGTTCAGGAGTATGTACCAATGACCGAGACCACCCGCCTAGAGGCCGAAAAATCGCTAAAAGCCATCGAGAAAGTCACCGCCGTGATTTTGCCCGAGCCTGCGACCGAAATTGTGCCGCTGAAAGGTGCGCCAAAACCGATCGCCGAAGGCATCAAGAAGCGCATGGCCGAAATCGACATGGGTGACACCAATTCGATCATCGCTTTTGGCTCTGCGGCACAAGAAGAGCTGCGCGAGATATCTCAGGCCATGCTGGTGGATGTACGCAACAAGGATGTTGGCCCTGCGGGGGATAGCTTGCGCAATATGGTCACCACCATCCGCGGGTTCTCGGTTTCCGAATTGGATGTGCGGCGCAAACGCTCGTGGTGGGAAAAACTACTGGGGCGCACAGCGCCTTTCGCCAAATTCCTGTCGCGGTTTGAAAAGGTTCAGGGCCAGTTGGATATGGTCACAGACAACTTGCTAGGCCATGAGCATAAGCTGCTTAAAGATATAAAATCGCTGGATAACCTGTACGAAAAGACCTTGGATTTTTATGATGAACTGGCGCTATACATCGCGGCTGGCGAGGAAAAGCTGAAGGTGCTGGATGAAAAAACCATTCCTGCCAAAGAAGCCCGTGTTGAAAAAGCCCCCGAGGGCAAGCAAGTCATGCAAGCCCAAGAATTGCGGGACCTGCGCGCCGCGCGGGATGATCTGGAACGTCGCGTGCATGATTTGAAACTGACCCGCCAAGTGACGATGCAATCGCTGCCGTCAATCCGGCTGGTGCAGGAAAATGACAAATCATTGGTGGGCAAGATCAACTCGACCTTGGTCAACACGGTGCCGCTGTGGGAAACTCAGTTGGCCCAAGCCGTGACCATCCAGCGTTCGGCCGAGGCTGCAGGGGCCGTGCGTGATGCTAATGATCTGACCAATGAGCTGCTGACAGCAAACGCCAAGAACCTACGTGTTGCCAACAAGTCTGTGCGCGAGGAAATGGAGCGTGGGGTGTTTGATATTGAGGCTGTAAAAACCGCCAATGCCGAACTGATCGCCACCATCGAGGATTCCTTGCGCATCGCCGATGAGGGCAAAGCCAAACGCGCCGCCGCCGAGGTCGAGCTGAAACAAATGGAAGCAGAGTTGAAAACCACGCTTGCATCCGCCAAGGCACGCGGCGACAAGGTGGGTGACACCGCCGGTGGCGCACTGGATGGCAAATAACGACTGGGTTCTTTGAAACATGACAAGACTGCACAGATTGTTTGTGGCGCTCTCATTGGCCAGCCTGATTGGGCTGGCCGGATGCGACGTGCCGCCGCCTGTGTCGGCACCGACCTCACCTACACCGCGCCCTACCTCGCCTGAACCTGTTGTGGCCCCGCAAACCGAAGTCAGCCGTGAGATGTCGACACATCTGGCTCGCGTGCAAGCTAATCTTTTGGTGCAAGGGCTCTTGCGGGTTGATGGCGGCGGCCCTGATGTTCCGTTTTCCAAACGCAATCTGGTTGATAATTTCGTCCGCATTGCGTTGTTTGACGAATACACCAACACAGGTGGCAAAATCGTCGCCCGTGAAACCGAAAGCCGATTGCGCCGCTGGGAACAACCGATCCGCATGAAGGTTGAGTTCGGCCCCTCGGTGCCCTTGGCACAGCGCGCCAAGGACCGCGCCAAAGTCGCGAGTTATGTCAAACGGTTATCGCATCTAACGGGCGTGCCGATCCGGCTGACCAATGTAAACGCCAATTACAATGTTTTGATCCTGAATGAAAACGAACGCCTTGCTGCGGGCCCGCGTTTGCAAAACCTTGCCCCCGGCATCGGTAATGCCTCCTTGCAAGCGGTGACTAATATGTCGCGCTCAACGCTGTGTCTGGTGCTGGCCTATTCTGACAACACAAACAGCGCGACTTATGCCAAAGCGGTTGCCGTGATCCGCGGCGAACACCCCGATTTAATGCGCCTGTCTTGCTTTCACGAAGAACTGGCCCAGGGGCTTGGCCTTGCCAATGACAGCCCCGCTGCACGCCCTTCCATTTTTAACGATGACGAGGAGTTTGGTCTCCTCACCCACCACGACGAACTATTGTTGCAAATCCTTTATGATCGTCGCTTGCAGGCCGGTATGACCCAGCAGCAGGCCCGACCGATCATCGAGACAATTGCAGCCGAACTTTTAGAGGGTTCATCATGACCCCAAGCTTGAAGGAAGTATATTATGGGTATTCTTGATTTTCTAACCGGCGAATTTATCGACGTGATCCATTGGGTGGATGACAGCCGCGACACCATGGTCTGGCGGTTCGAGCGTGAAGCACACGAGATCAAATATGGTGCCAAACTGACGGTGCGCGAAGGCCAAGCGGCCGTGTTTGTCCATGAGGGCCAGATGGCGGATGTGTTCACCCCCGGACTCTATATGCTTGAAACCAACAACATGCCGATCCTGACGACCCTGCAACATTGGGATCATGGCTTTAAATCGCCCTTTAAATCGGAAATCTATTACGTCAACACCACCCGTTTTGCCGACCTGAAATGGGGCACTAAAAACCCGATCATCTGCCGCGATCCCGAATTTGGTCCGGTGCGCATCCGCGCCTATGGCACCTACACGGTCAAGGTTGCTGATCCCGCCCGTTTCCTGACGGAAATTGTCGGAACCGATGGTGAATTCACCATGGACGAGATCAGTTACCAGATCCGCAATATCATCGTGCAGGAATTTTCCCGGGTGATTGCCAGCAGTGGTATTCCGGTGCTGGATATGGCCGCCAACACCTCCGATCTGGGCAAACTGGTAGTTACCCAAGTGGCCCCTGTTCTGGAGCAGTACGGGCTATCAATGCCCGAGCTTTACATCGAGAATATTTCACTGCCAGCGGCTGTCGAGGCTGCGCTCGATAAACGCACCTCGATGGGGATGGCGGGTGATCTGGGCAAGTTCACCCAGTATTCTGCCGCCGAAGCCATGACCGCTGCCGCAAATAACCCGAACGGCGGGGGTGGCATGGGGGCTGGCCTTGGCATGGGGATGGGCATGGCGATGGCGGGTCAGATGGCCAACCAGACCGGACCTTGGGGGGCTGCCCCGCAGCCTGCTGCGGCCACACCGCCTCCACCCCCACCGACACCTGTTGAAAAAGTGTGGCATGTTGCCGAGGGTGCGAACACCAAGGGGCCGTATTCGCGCGCCGACATGGGGCGCATGTTAATGGATGGCTCCTTAAC
>Ga0209345_10005835_pt1 | contig 11299 bp, 16 predicted proteins | sample Cruoilmetagenom7_FD_187294 | JGI IMG/M metagenome (GOLD analysis project Ga0209345, IMG submission 187294) | Oil polluted marine microbial communities from Coal Oil Point, Santa Barbara, California, USA - Sample 7 (SPAdes) (version 2) | ecosystem: Environmental > Aquatic > Marine > Oil seeps ...
AAATTTTTTGCAGTATTGATTCTTTAAATTCTTGTGAATATTCTGTGATCATGCGACCTTATCTATCGCCCTATTAAATTATAATTTTTTTACTTAATTGAGGCGACATCTATCCTGACACATAGGGATATTAACGCATTGATAATTTTCTGGGATCTGTGCTTACCCTTTAAGGTGAGCCCACCAAGCATTTTCCGTTCATTAGTAGTAAGTGTTACGATATATTTCTTCATAATCAACCCTCCTGTGTTGATTATGAAAAAATAATATATACACATAAGCAAGAAAACCGCCGCAAAGCGGCTTAAATAAAAACTTTTGCCGCAATCAAACAAAACCATGGGAGCGATATATAACCTACTGAAAAAATAGAATATTTTAAGCCAAAGGGATGTGTTTTAAGGCTTTTGTGATGAAAATCGGTAAATTTTACTGAGTGATCGCTCAATGTCGTCAAAAAATATGGGTTTTTGTTTAGACACTAATTATATAACACTGCATAAAAGTAGACTTTTACTTGAACATTTAAGTCTCAAGTGGCTTCCTCCAACCACTTCCTATGGGCGTGGTTGGAGATTTGATTGTTATATTTTACCACTGTCAAGTACGGCACGGGCTGTTTCAACAATACCTTCTGGAAATCCTATTATATTGAATACTCCTAAAAATCCCACAATCCATACCACAAATAGGGACAGTAGCCAGAGAAGAAATCCGTATTTTATAAAATCAATGGGTTTTATGACCCGTTCGCCAGTGTCCGGAAATGTGCCAAGTCCGTATACAATGGCGTTATTAGGGGTGCCAACAATCAGAAAATGAGCAAAAGAGGTTGCAAACGCTACAGAAAGACCGGATGCCCATGGTTCTGCAGCATGTGTAGTCATAATTCCCATGGGAATGACAATTGGCCCGAGCAATGCAGTTGTTCCGGCATCAGACATAAAATTGGTCATTAGCCCTGAAAAAAAAGACAGACCGACCCATAATCCAAAACCCTGCGCCATTCCAGCTCCACGAAGAACATCCAGAACACTTTGAGCAAGCCATTGTGCAGCTCCGGTTTCCTTTAACAGGGCACCAAGGGTAAGGGCGCCACAATACATGAACCAGGCATCCCATGAAATTCCATCCAGTATCTTTTTCCAATCAGTGATTCTGAAAATAACTGGTATTAGAAGCGCAAGAAGGGCAGGGCCGCCAAGGCCAAGACCATGACCTCCGAATATCCATAACAAAAGGATTAACAAAAGCATTCCCATGGCAACATAGTCTGCATATTTCATTTTGCCCATTTTTCTGTTTTCTTCACGTATGGCCTCCATGCCTGGGGTCAGATCCTTTGTTTTGATGTTCTTTGAGAACATGACCAGCATGTAAACAGCAACCATGACTCCCAGAAAAGGCACTATTGGAAAGCCGTATTTCATCCAGGTGAAAAAATTCATAGGTACGTTATAACTTTCCCAAAAACCCATCATAATAACGTTACGGCCGCCTGCCGCAGGAGATCCAATTCCGCCCACATTTAGTGCAAAACAGAGGGAAAATAATAAAAATTTTGCCAGGGCAGGATCGTGCCTGATAACGCCACCTTGACTCCGGGCTGCTACCGAACCATAATAAACAGCCATTATTACAGGTGTCATAAAAGCACACATGGCGTGAGCGGAAATAAATGACCCGATAACTGACATACTGATGCACAAAACAAAAATAGGAGTATAAAATCCTTTTGTCCATCCCAATATCCAGCTGGCAAGTCTTTTATGGAGACCGACGTCCACTACGACAACGCCCATGGCAAGTACGCCGAGAAGAAATAATGGTGCATCTCCGGCAAACGTTTTCCCAATCTCATGCTTTGGGAGTAGTTCAAGAAAATAGGCCAGCACGGGCATTAAAATTCCGGTTAACCCTATAGGAAGAGCTTCAGTTGCAAAAAATATGACCGCCATAGGAATAATTCCAAGGACAATCATAGTTTTTGAGGCGGCCTCTAATGGATTTGATGCAATACCCCAGCCCATCATTGTCTTTGCAAATCCGTATTTTTCAACAACTTCCACAAGGCTCTGGGGGACTGGAAGTATAAAACCAATCAGAACAAAAATAGCTGTTCCAACCAACATCCAGAAAACGTTATTTGTGAGGATATTTCCTTTTGATTGCCTAACTGCTACGTGGCTCATATATTTATTACTCCTTTTGAAATGCTGTTCCGGAAAATTTTTCTATTATCCGAGCATAAGAATCCTATTTAAAATCGTTCAAATTCTAATTAACTAATTTAACCCCACAACGATATTTAAGTTTTTGGTGAACAAACAGCACCTATACCACTAAGTTGCGTTGTAATATTAATTTATTAAACTAATTTTTATTCATCATCTTTGAGGACTGACCGAGGAGATGAAATAATTTCTTTAACTTTTGCATGTCGTATTCGTTCTTCATGTTCGGTTTTTCGACGATGGGCAGAACTGACTTTTTTAACGAGTTCTTCAATATCGGTCGGTTTTTTCAGATAGTCAAAAGCGCCAATCTTCATTCCGTCAATTGCTGTTTCAACCGTTCCGTGTCCGGTAAGCATGATGACTTCTGTTATGGGAGCTTTTATTTTTATCTGTTTTAAAGTTTCTATACCATCCATTTCAGGCATGGCAACATCAAGGACGATCACGTCAAACAGCGCTGAATTAATTTTTTCCACTGCCTGTTTGCCGCTGTAAGCCTGAAAGACATCAAATCCTCTTAAAACCAGACGGTCAGAAAGCTGCTTTACAAAATCTTTTTCATCGTCAACCAATAATAATCTTATTTTCATTGTCACCTCTGTTTTTTAATACCATTAACGTACTATACAATATATATCTTTGACTTTTATTTTTAGGAATTATTTTTTTTCTTGTAGGCATTAATAATCGACTCCATCAGTACATCAATATCTACAGGCTTTTGAAAACTGGCAAATGCTCCCAGTCTCAAAGCTTCCTGTATTTCGTTTTCTGTACCATGTCCTGTCAGAATAATAACCTGTACGTTTGGATAATTGCTTTTTACCCTGCGCAGTACTTCCATGCCGTCAATACCAGGCATTTTTATATCAAGAATCATCACGTCAGGAATTTGATTGTCTATCATTTCAAGGGCTTCTTCACCATTAAAAGCAATTTTGGACCCCAGCTTTCTAATTTTAATTCTTTCGGAAAGGGTTTTTACAAAATCTTCTTCATCATCAACCAAAAGTAATTTTATTTTATCCATACTATCTCCAGCATATTGTTTTTCACACAAATAGTCTTTGGCCATAGTCAACTCACCGGCTTCAGCAAAGCTTATTGCCATCATCATCTTGTCAAATCGGCTTATCTTTTTTTTATGTTTTTGGGCTTCAATTTTTTTTTTGGCAGCGTCCATTATTCTAGAAGATAGGGTTTCAAGGTCAAAGGGGGGATAAAAATCGTCAAAAGCGCCTGCCTTCATACACTTAATGGAAAGCTCCAGCTTTACGGAATCATTGATTACAATGGTCTCCGTGTCCGGCGCAATTCGTTTTACCCTATTCAAGATCCCAACACACTCCTTTTCAAATCCGCTTAATATAATCAATACAACATCAATACATTTATTTGTAATCACCGAGGCTACCTGGTCAAGACCTGTTGCCTTGATCAGGTAACAGCCTCGAGTTTTAATAAGTCTTGCCATAGTCTCTGTTATTGATTCATCTTTGCCGATCAATAATACAGTGGCTGTCATATCTTGTCTCCCAGTGCAAAATTAAACTGAAACGACGCCATAATTGAAATTAACACCTTTGAGTCCCACTGAATTCATAAAGGAATCAAGGCCATGTTTTGTAATTTGATGCTTGTTGCTGGTACCTTTAAATTCAGCTACCATTTCCGGGCAATCTGCTTCTGCAAACGTAATGGCAGTAGTCATTTTTTCAAACCATTTGGAAATAGACTGGCTTTTCAAAGCAGTGGTTTTTTTGTGACCCAAAAATCTGAGAGCTGTTTCATGCTCCCCATGCTCAGCAAAAGCAACTGCAGCAAATTTTTTTTCCATTCTATTGATAAATTTCTTCATAACGTTTCCTCCTTTATTTATGAGTTGTCCTTGCTTTATTAAATAGCAAAGAATATGCCACAGTTTTTTTTATTAATATAATCAAGTTGTTAATATAAAGGGGATTTATTTGAAGATATGTTTGTGTTGTTATGATACATTTTGACACATTATGTTGTTTCATAATGTGTCAAAATGTCTTTTTGGGAAAAGCCAATACCATGCTGAAAGGGTTTTTTATTATATTCATGATGCCGTTCAGACTGACAAGGCTTTGTTCCAGGAGTTTCAGTTTTACAGATTCTGCCTCGGGTGCCAGATTTCTGTCGTTACTAATGAGATGCAGGTTAATGTAGTTATCTTTTTCTTTCAGGAAAGCTTTTATGCTGCTACCACTGCTTGACATTTCCAGCAAAACGGAAAGCACAAGAAAAATAACTGTATGAAGCAAAACCGAATCTAAATTGACAAACTCCGAACTTGCACCAGAGGATTTGATGCAGATATTAACGCCTTTTTTTTTCCAGGATGCTTGAGTTAATGAAATGGCCAGACGAACAATCTCATACAGGTTTTCCTGTTTCCCTCGGTCTAAACCAATAACATGGGCAAGCAAATTCAGATTTTTTGCGATTTCCATGCCGCGGCTGATCTGATTTTCGATGGTTTTGACAGAATTGTTCGTTTTTTTGTAAAACGTGCTTTCTGAGTTCATATCCATGCTCAGGTGATCCTGAATAAGGCCAGCACATTCTTTGATAATTGCAAATACATTGTTGAGCTCATGGGTATTTTCTCTTGTTGTTTTTCCGGCTAAATCGTACCAGATTCTGTCCATTTTTTTCTCCATCCAATAGAATTTATTTCAGTTAGCTGAAGATGCCTTGTAAAGCTTATCCAGCAGTTCTTCAAAAGCAATCGGCTTCATAAGATAATCGTATGCACCGAGCTTCATACCTTGGATTCCTTCTTTTGAAGATCCATGACCTGTAAGAAGAATTACCGGGGTGTCGATCCCTGAATATTTAATTCTTTTCAGCAGTTCTATCCCGCCCATTCTCGGCATAAGCAGATCAACCACCATAACATCAAAAGATTCTGTTTCAATTTTTTCTATTGCATATTCCCCGTCCAGTTCAGTTGTTACAATAAAACCCCTAAGTCTCAGCCTGTCTGCAAGGGCTGAAATAAATTTTTCTTCATCATCAACCAAAAGAATTTTTAAATTTTTCATCTTTTTCTCCCAGCTTTTCATATGGTAAATTTACTTCAAAACAAGTACCCTTACCAAGGGTGCTGTTTACTTTAATATCTCCACCCAGTTTTTTTATTATTCCATATGTAATTGAAAGCCCAAGCCCTGTCCCCTTTGCTGTGCTTGTTGTAAAAAAAGGTTCAAAGATATGGGGCAGATTTTCCTTGGAAATACCATTTCCATTATCTTCTATGGAAACACGGACCATGGACTCATCGGCTATACTGGTTGAAATATAAATGTGCCCATTATTCCCGATCGCATCAAAGGCATTTATAAGAATATTAAGAAACACCTGCTCAAGTTGCCCCCTGTCTGAAGAAATAAGAGGCAGTTCGTCAGAAAGTGAAAGACTTATCTCAATATTTTTATATAGCGCTTCCTTATCCAAAAAAATAAGCACTTCTGTGACAATTTCATTGATACGAAGTACTTCAAATTTCACTTCTATTCGTTTTGCAAACCCTAAAAGCCTGTGGGTAATTTTCTTTGCCCTTTCAACAGAGAAATTTATGACATTAATTTTTTCCTTAAATATCTCCCTATCAAACTTGTTGTATTCAATCATATCCATAATTAGGCCAGCATTTTGATTGATGACGGCCAAAGGATTGTTAATTTCATGTGCCACTCCGGTAGCCAGTCGCCCAACAGATGACAGTTTCTGATTATGTTCAAGCTCTTTTACAGCAAGCAGCCTTTTTTTATCAGAAACTTTCAGCCTTTTTACAAGCTTTTCGGTCAGGCCCATGACAATCACAATGATGGCACAAATGCCAACGAAAAAGACCACCAGCATATCCGTTTTTAAAACAAACCATGTTTTTAGAACTATACTCTTGGATTTTATCACAACCAGTGTACAATCACTATTAATAAGATGGGTATATGCAACCATCAACTTTCTACCAGCAAAGTCTGTTAACTCTTCAACATGTGTTCCGGTTCTTGTTTGGGGGATATTTATACCACAGCGGCTAAGAACCTTTCCATATAGTCTGGAGGATGTCTGCAATATTCCTTTTTTATTGATTAAAAAGGCATCTGCTTGTTGATCAATGCCCATATTGTAAATAATTTCATCAAAAATATCCGTATCCATGGTCGACCTTATAATCCATGTTTTTCCATCATCTTTTATGTGAAGAACTGCAATGGCAACATGAGGAAGATTCCTGTAGCCCATAAAAACATCACTTATAAAAACACCTTTGTATACGACTTTGGGAAACCAGTTCTGTCTGGAATAGTCTTTGTTGATAAGGTCATAGGGTCCAGTATAATTTACCATAACCCCATTTTCGTTGATCAGTCCCATATCCACATGTTCCCTGAATTTACTTTTCAGTACCATAAAAAGCTTATTAAAGAGCTTCGGGTTTGAAAGCTCTTCAAAGGAATACATGGCAGAAATAAAGCTTATGGCTGAGCTCCTTTCTTTAAAAAAGCGATCAAAAGAGCGTGCGGCCTTATTTGTTAAATCATGAAGAGGCTTAATAATTTCATTTCTCAGGCTGCTGTTATACTGATGGAAATTTATCCCTGCCATAATGATCATAGGAACCAAGCTGACAGTAACCACTGACAGGGCAATAATTCTTTTAAGCCTGACATATCTTCTGTTACCTTCCACATCATCATTGATAAACCAGACGCTGTCCGCAATTTTTAAAAATGGGTTCATTTACAACTCCTTGCTGTAAAGCCTCTGGCTTCAGCCATAAGATATAAGGTTGTTTTTAGGATAACGTTCTTCATTATATTTCAGTTGTTAAAAGTAATACTGCCCGACTTCAGGCTGTTGTTTTCGAATTCTAATAAAATTTTTTGTACTGTACCGGCAACAGAATCAATCACTTCAACCTTTTTCCATTTTAGGTATTGATAATATTCATCCTCAATTCCTCCGCATATTACAATATCTATTTTTTCTACAAGGATTAGGTAGCAAAGGTCTTCCGAAGATGCCCGCTGAAGTACGATTGTTTTTTCTTCCTTCCGAACTTTTTTTTCATAATGAACAATTAGAGCTTCTACACTAAGATCAAACCGTGGAGAAACCTCATCTTTATATAATGGAATAAGAACTTTAAATATCATTGGGTAGTGGCCTGTGTCAAAAATTTATACAATCATTTAAATTTTGATCCAAAAACGACACTAAAGAAGCCGGTTTTGGGTTGACGACAAAATAACAGAAGCAACGATGAGTACAAACAGACAAAACATTTTCCCATCCTGCATCGGCAATGGACTTTTTGAGCCCTGCTTGGGAGATGCTTGGGAACTGGAACGCGAGAACCATCAGACACATAAAAAAACAATCAAACCAGGGTTAATCCCAATGGGATCAGGCAAGTTCTGTTTAGGTTCGATGATAAGCGGCAGTAATTTCTATCGGTTCAGCCAATTTCCAGTTGTACAGATAATGATACATAAAAAATTGGTTTAATAGTGTGATTTTCTGCGACTTGGTTAGATAGATTCTGTATTTATAAGATATGCAAGTGATCATTTATTCTGGAAATGGCCTATGGTTTCGGTATCTATAGCAAGATTCCCACAATGACTTTCCCAAAGTTTATATCTTTTGTCAATAAAAATAAGTTTTCCGATTAATACAGACGGTCGACAGGCTGTCGAAAAACTTACTTAACTGGCTTCAACTTTTAATTTTCAGATAAACTCTTGAATAAATAAAAAATTATAGATATCTATCGTATTTTTCTAATAAGTTAAAAATAAGGAAAATACGATTGCTAAATTCATTTAAATACAAGCATTCCTACATAAGTAAACAAAAAAGAGTTTGATGATTTTTTTTGCTGCAGCTTTCAATACCTAAACGTGAACCGAAGTGCAAAATAGGGTAATAGAAGGATTTTAATTTACAAAAAATGCATATGGTTAGATTAAAACCTTAAAACTGTGTTAGGTATTATATAGTTTTAACGTCAAAACATTTTAACGTTAAAATGTTTTGACGTTAAAACTATATAATGGTATTATTGTTTTATGATTATTTCTTTCATACAAACCAAAGGTGGAACCGGCAAAACAACACTTGCAAAATGCCTGGCTTATTCAACAACCTTTAAAAAAAAATTTAGTTCGATCTCTTTGATTGAACTTGACCCTCAAGGTACTATCGAGTCCTGGCATCTACAACGAAGTGACAATAACTTTTCAGATAATAATGTCAATTTCATAACCCTTGCAAACAGTAATGAAACTAAAATTGAAGAAATTTTACTGGAATGTGGTAATAAGGAGGGAGGAATTATTATTCTCGATGTTCCTGGTGAAAGTATTGGGAAATTCAGGACAAAGTTTGCAATATCTTTGAGTGACCTGATATTTATACCGATGCGATCAAGCACGAACGATGAACAAAGCTTTTTTGATAATATTCATCCACTTATTGAAGAAAATATAAAAAACGACACAGACGCAGCAAAATCTTTTTTTGTTTTACCAACATTTGTACATCCACAAGCTAGTGTAAAAAATGTTCAAAATTATTTCAACAATGCAATACCTGACATAAATTGTTTAGACATTGTTTTTCCACAACGTAGTATTTATGAGAATTTTTCACGTAACGGCTATACTTTGCACGACTACGCAAAAAAAATAAAAACAAACAAAAAATATTATAAACAAGCAAAAAAAGCCATTAAAGATATTGAACAAATCGCAAAAAAAATAATTTTTCTATAAAGTGAAAAAAAATATGGGACTACCGAAAATAAAACAAAACAAATTTCAAAAACGTATACGTCAGGCAATTAATACTGCTTCCGAATCTGAAAAAAAAACACCTACTATAAAAATAGCGCCAGAACAGCAAACAAAACAAATAAAAAGAATTGGTCGAAAACCACTGGTCGGAAACAGATCGGCAAAAATAACATTCTATCTCACTCAAGAAACTTCAGAAAGATTTAATATTGCCTACCTTAAAGAACAATTAAAAAAAACAAATAATGGTCAAAAACGGATAGACAAATCACTTATCCTTGAGACAGCATTAAAATTTTGGTTAGATCAGAATGGATATTAAATGTTTTGTTGACCCTCCCATAGTTGAAGCTATGGGAGGGTCAAATTAAAAAATATGGTCCGAGTTCGTCATAATGATCCAATGACATAAATTTCAAACCAACTTTATTGCCCATTACAGTTATAACAACAGCCTTTTTTTACCACTGATTTTATGGTGTCGTCTAAAATAAATTCCATAGCAACTTTTTCATTAACTTTACATTGAGGGGGTGTAACAGTTTCAAACCTAATCCCCGCTCTTGAGAGAGCCCTTACAAACATCTCCCCTGTTTTATCTTTGTTGTTGATTACAAAATAAGACCCTTTTAATTTTGTGTTTTTTCTATAATATTTTCGGTAATGGGTCAAATCTGTAATTTAGTATGAATATCTAAACCAAATTCAACTTTATTAATCAACAATCCTATGACAATGTCATGTATTTTTTCTAACTTTGAAAAGCATATTGTTTTTCGTGTTAACCGTTTGATCCAGGTTCTAAAATTCAGATTTTTTCGTTCAATTTTTTGTGTATTAATCTTGCCCACTTCATGTTTATCAGACTCAAGAAAACGTTCATAAGAACCCCAATCATCAGTATAGTAACGTCTGATACCAAAGGGATCAAGCAATGACTTTAGCTGTTTAAATACAACATCTTTACGTTTGCCAAGTACATAAGCGAGTACCATGTTAGTTGTATGATCAACAGCATACCATAACCAACGTTGATTAGATTTCTTCTTCACAAATGACCACTGCTCATCTAATTCCGCTTCTTCACAGACCAATTCTATCCTGACTTTCATGCCTTTATCTGGATTAAGAGTATAGAAGTTGGTATTTACTTGGACAATAGTTTTTGCTTTTTTTTTAAAGTGTTAATAACTGTATTTTTGTTAATTTTTAAAACACGGGCAGTATCACGAATACCACTGCCATTAATAGCCATCTCCACAACTTGTTCCTTGATGCCCTGATCATAGTTTTGGCAGCGGTAACGTTTTGTACCAAGGGAATTCCATCCAGATTTCATAATTTTATCACTGCCACAATTTGGGCAGATAATTTTTTGATAACATGTCATGTGAATGATATATACATAATATAAATATTTATGCAAAAAATTACATGTTTAACCCATTACCATATTTTCTTCGTTCAAGATATGCAGAATATTTATACTCACACTTGTATTTATAATTAATTTTGGTAGTCCTTGATATGTAGTGATCAATTAAAGCTAAACAACTTTCCAGATAAGTGATACAATGGATAGATTACTTTATCTGGAGGAGCTTAATTTATGAATTGTCCAAAATGTAACTCAAAGAATATCATTAAAAACGGTAGCATCCACAACGGCAAACCAAACTTCGAGTGTAAGAATTGTGGAAGACAATTTGTCGAAAATCCGACTAAAAAAGTCATAACCCAAGAGCAATGGGATTATGTTGATAAATTACTTTTAGAAAAAGTACCGATTGCAGGCATTTCAAGAGTTACAGGAATATCTGAATCATGGTTACAGCACTATATTAATCAAAAATACAGTGAGATAGATAAAACAATAAATATTTCAAAAAAAAGGCCGATTGACAATCCAGTGCGATGAAATGTGGTCATTTGTTAAATGCAAAGATAATAAACAATGGCTTTGGTTCGCTCTTGATGTAGAATCCAGAGAAATTGTTGGCGCATATGTTGGAAACCGCGATCATTCCGGCGCAAAGGGCCTATGGAATTCCTTGCCAGCAGTTTATCTAGAATGTGCCGTTTGCTATACGGATTTTTGGAAACCCTATGTGTCAGGATAGATGTCGCCTCAATTAAGTAAAAAAATTATAATTTAATAGGGCGATAGATAAGGTCGCATGATCACAGAATATTCACAAGAATTTAAAGAATCAATACTGCAAAAAATTT
>Ga0209345_10005836_pt1 | contig 11299 bp, 7 predicted proteins | sample Cruoilmetagenom7_FD_187294 | JGI IMG/M metagenome (GOLD analysis project Ga0209345, IMG submission 187294) | Oil polluted marine microbial communities from Coal Oil Point, Santa Barbara, California, USA - Sample 7 (SPAdes) (version 2) | ecosystem: Environmental > Aquatic > Marine > Oil seeps ...
TAAGGATAAGCTTATGATAAGAAACACTATGCAAAAATATGTCCAGGGTACCCCAGTTATTTTTAGCTAAAACCTCTTATTTAGTTGATCCTGAACAAAATTATTCTATAAAAGAGTAGGACTTCCTACCTTATCTCCAGTTGAATAGCTGTTATCTTGAATGTATTTATCAGAAATCCATGTTTATATGTTTTTGTATTTTTTCTTAGAGGTTACTGTTTATTTTTTTGCATGTTTTCATTTATGCCTGGATTTTGTTTTTGTCTGTAGAGTTAGTTAATTTTAAACATTGCTATGATTTTTTGTAGTTGTTCCGCAGTTACAGTGTTTTCATGTATTATCTGTGCAAAATTTTCGAGGCTGCTATTTATATTATCTACAGAATTAGTTAGTTGACTTTGTTGTTGAGCAATAGATGACGTAGCTGTTGATTGCTCTTTAGTGGAAGTGGCTATTGTACCAATCATCTCTTTTAAATTTTCCATTTTTCCCATTATATTGTTTAAGATTTGTTTTGTGCCGCCTGAGAGTTTATTCCCTTTTGAAGTTTCCATATCGGCTTTATTCATATGTTCAACTACCATGACTGTTTCATTTTGTATTTTTTTTATAACGGTTACTATTTCCGTAGTAGACATTGTTGTCTTTTCTGCAAGTTTTCTTACTTCATCTGCAACTACTGCAAAACCTCGGCCTGCTTCTCCTGCTCTGGCTGCTTCAATAGCGGCATTAAGTGACAGAAGGTTTGTTTGATCTGCTATTTCATTTATACTTGTTACTATATGTTCTATACCAATAGCCATATTATGAAGATTTTTTACACTTTCCGCCCCTTCTGATACCAGTTTGCCCACATGCGATATACCATTAACGTTCTCATTTATAATTTCTCCCCCATCAACGGAATCTTTTAGTGCGGCCTCTGATTTTAATAGTGCTTCTTCGCTGTTTTTATGAATATGGTTTACTGTTCCACTCAGTTCTTCTAGAGCTGCTCCATTGTTATATGATATATCAGCTAAATTTGATGACATATCAACAATCTTATTCATGAACTGATCAAGTTCGCTGCTCCTGTTAATCATATTACCAGATACGTTTTTAATCGTTGTTACCATATTAAACAACTTTTCCATAAATATATTAAACTCTTCTGCCAACAAGCCTATTTCGTCTTTTCTTTTATGTTCTATTCTTACAGATAAATCCCCTACTGAACCTTGTTTAAATTTTTGCATAAATACTTTGATGGGCCGGGTAGTCTTTTTAGACAGGTAAACAGCGATAATAACAATTAATATCAGTACGATTATGGAGCCTATAGAGAGCACTATCATTAATTTATATGCTGGTTGAAATGCTTCTTGTTTTGCAATTTCAGATATGAGAGCCCATTGTATATTTCCCAAATTGACCATTGTATAAGATGATAAAACAGTTTCATCTAAATAGTTTTGCAGTATTTCTGTGCCAGTTAAATTATTTAAGGCTTTTCTTACAGCCTCTGTCATAACAGTTCCTTTCTTTGGATTTCTGAAAGAGGGGATCACAGATCTATTTGTAGGATCCAGATAAGAATCTGATCTCATTAAATTGTCAGGTCCTACTAAATATGTTTCCCCTGTTTTTCCCAATCCCTCCCTTTGCAACATAAAAGCATTGAGCTTGTGAATGGGGAATTGAAATATAGCAATGCCAATTTTATCTTTCCCGTCAAAAATAGGACTTGCTATAAACCCGGCGGGAGCTTCATAGGACGGGAAATATTGTTTAAAATCTTCAATGATAACGTCATCTTTATTCTGGTTATCTCTTGCTTTCCTGAATGTCTGTCCAAAATTTGTATCTGAATATGGGCCATCAAGTAGAGATGTGGAGAAATCTAATTCTTTAAAAACCGAATAAATAATATCTCCTGTTTTTATATCCACCAAAAAGATGTCATAGTAACCAAATCTTTTTAGGTAATTCCTAACTATAGGATGGATTTCGCCGTGGAGCTTGCTATATCTTGAAAGATCTGATGCTTTATCCATCACGTCTTTTTTGCCAAGCGGATTTTTATTGTTGCTGATGTAATAATATTGTAAAGCTATGGAATCGTCATCAATGGCATCAAAACGGGGAGTAACATTAGGGGTTTTGCCTTTATTCTGTTTCTTGTATTCGTTGCTGAATTTTATTTTATAGTATTTATAAACACTATCTTTCAGCTTAATAATGTCTTCCTTATTTAGGCTATTTTCATTTCTAAATGTGCTAAAATATTCAGTAAGGTTTTTCATGCTATTGACAACCATTGCATTTTCAGAAAATGTTAATATCTGGTTGTTTAATGTATTCATATAATCATGGACTCTGTGCTTTTTTACCTCTCTGATAGTTGTGAGATGGCTAAATTTCATCTTTGTGATATTATTGTAGTATCTATCTAAAGAAAACCAGCCTAAAGTCAAACATGGGACCATCCCTACTGTAATAAAAGTTATTAATGTTTTTGCAGTTATACTCATTTTTCTTCAACTGTTCTAAATGTTAATAGTCCTTCCCATATCATACGACAATATGGGGTCTATTATTGATTAACCTTATCTGGTTTTGAATCTGAATATATATTATTTATAAGCTATAATTATTTATAAGCTATGTAAACTAAAAAAATAATATAATTATAAATATGGCCGGTGTGATACCATGCAATATGTTACATTGAAAATGATTGTGTTCAATTTATTGTGGGCAGTTGCCAGTTTTTTCATTTTGCATGAAAATATATCTATTCTCTATTGTCTATAGAATATTTTAATAACTTTACTTGACATCATTACATGTTAGAACTTAGTATCTAATAAGAAAGATTGTTTAACAGGAGTTATCTATGAAAATAAAATTAATCTTATTCCCTTTGTTTTTCCTCGCCCTGTCAATTCACTCATTTTCACAAGAATCTTTAATAGAAAGAGCCAATTCTGTATTTAAACCTTTGCCTGATAAAATAACAGAATTGAAAGGTAAAAAGATTACATCTGAAAAAATTGAATTGGGTAAAGTCTTATATTTTGATCCCAGACTTTCAAAAAGTGCTCTAATTAGTTGCAATACATGTCATAATATAGGTATGGGAGGAGATGATTTTCAGGAAACTTCTACAGGACATGCATGGCAAAAAGGACCACGCAATGCACCCACAGTATTTAATTCTGTTTTTAATATGGCACAATTTTGGGATGGAAGGGCTGGCGATCTGGCAGAACAAGCAAAAGGACCTATACAGGCAGCAGTTGAAATGAATAATACTCCAGCTGATGTCATGAAAAATATAAAAAGTATGCCTGAATATATAACTTTATTCAAAAGGGCGTTCCCTAAGGATAAGAGTCCTGCAACTTTTGACAATTTAGCTGTAGCTATTGAATCTTTTGAGGCAACTCTTATTACACCGGGGAGCAGATTTGATAAATTTTTGAAGGGTGATGAAAAAGCTCTGAGCAAGGATGAACAAAAGGGGCTACAAATATTTATGGATAACGGGTGCGATAGTTGCCATAATGATGTTAACCTTGGTGGGAATGGATATTATCCTTTTGGTCTAATTGAACAACCATCAGAGGATATCTTAAAAGGTGATAAGGGGCGTTTTGAGATAACAAAAATAGAAGGGGATGAATTTTCTTTTAAAGTGCCAACACTCAGAGATATTGAGCTCACACCCCCTTATTTCCATTCGGGTAAAGTATGGCAGCTGAAAAATGCAGTTAGTTTAATGGCAACATCTCAACTTGGCGTAGCATTAAGCAGTGAAGATGTTGATTATATTGTTAAATTTTTAAAAACTACCACAGGGAAACTTCCGGACGTTGTTTATCCCATATTGCCAAAATCTACAGATAGGACATTGAAGCCTAATTTAAATTGATGCAGAACAATGATGGGACTACGACAGAGTAGTTATCTCCCTTGTGTAATAGATTGGATTTATCTCTTTTGTTTTTACTGGATTGCTCCGTTGCTACCTGTGTATTATCCTTATTAACTGGTACAAGCTAGTGTAGGGTCGAAAAATATTTTTTAACTATCCCAACAAAATGGTCTGAAAAGTTTTACAATAAATATTCAGTATTTTAGGGAGGATTAGGTTATGAGTGACAAATCCAGGAGGGAGTTTTTAAAAACAGTTGGCATTACAACTGCTGTGGCGGGATTATCAACGTTTATCCCTGAGGGGAGGGCATATTCAGAGAGTCATACATCTAAACACCATGGTAAAATTACAAAAGAGAATCATCATGACAAACCAAACATTATTTTTCTCTTTTCAGATGATCAGTCCGTACCTGATATGGGATGTTATGGTAACAATGTTGTAAATACACCTAATCTTGATGGCCTCGCAAAAGAGGGAGCAATCTTTAGTAGAGCTTACGTCACATGTCCCCAGTGCAGCCCAAGTCGAGCTTCAATTTTAACAGGTAGGTCACCCCATGCAGTCGGAGCTACCAGACTTCATGCAGATGCGTTCCCGGAGTTTAAAAATATAGTGACTATGCTAAAAGAGGGGGGGTACTATACAGGTGCCTATAGAAAAGTACACCAGAAACTTATAAGAAAGGAGTTTGATTTTGATGGTGGAGAGGAAGGGGCGCTATCTGCATTTTTTGAACAACGTGATAAAGAGCAGCCTTTTTTCCTTTGGTTCGGCTCAAGAGATCCCCATAGACCTTATTCTGATGGAGCTTTTACCCCAGCACATAAACCTGAAGAAGTCATAGTACCAGATTTTCTGCCGGATACTATCGAAGTAAGAAAAGATTTAGCTCATTATTATGATGAAATCGCAAGATTTGATAAAGAATGCGGAGATATTTTAGCCATAGTGAATGAAAAGGGATTGGCTGAAAACACTATGATTGTTATGGCAGGAGATAATGGAATGCCTTTCCCCAGAGCGAAGGCTACACTATATGAGCCTGGCATCAATGTTCCTTTGATCATAAAATGGCCCAAAGGTATAAAAGCTGGCATGGTATCAGATGAATTGGTCTCTCTTGTTGATCTTTCTGCTACCTGGCTGGAAATGGCAGGGATCGATGTTCCTAAAACATTTGAAGGGATTTCGCTTCTTCCCCATATAACTGGAAATATGGAGTCAATTCCAAGAGATTTTATATTTGTTGAAAGAAATTGGCATGATAACTGGAGTCCTATGCGTGGTGTTGTGACAAAAGATTATAAATTGATACAAAATTATAGGTATGAGGCAGGCTATTTACCCAGCCTGGATTTGTTTGAATCACCTTCTTTCCAGGAGATAAAAAGGCTTGGCAATGCTGGTCAATTGGATGGACGCTTAACCTGGTATTTATCAAGCGCTCTCCCCTTAACTGAATTGTATGATTTGCGAAGTGACCATGGAGAATGGATTAATCTAGCTGATAAAGAATCCTATAAATCAGTTAAAGAAGATCTTGAGAATGCTGTTAGTAAATGGATGTTTGATACGAACGATTTTTTACCACCTTTGAGAGGATCTTTTCCTCCAGAATACCCTCAATATGTGAATATAAATCCTATAAATGGTGGTGTTGACTGGCCTCCAAGAAAATAGTATAGAGAGGGAACGGGTAGGTGATAGGTGAGTAATATTTATTGTCATCGCTCATGAAGATGTAATAACATGGCAATTGTATTCAAGGCAGGTCCCACTATTTATGGTGAAACCTCTTTATTTAAAGCTGCAAGTTCCTCCTTAAAATAGGTGTTCACAAATTGCATGTATAGTTCTAAAGGAAGCAGTTGCCTGCTTACAATTTTAAGTGTCTCTGCCGGTATAGTTCCATCTTGAATAAGTCCAAATCCTGCCTGGTAAGCAGCTCTGAAAATATCATCTATATCTATACCCATCTTTATCATAGGTTGCAAAGCTCCTCCATGCGGTCTTAGTAGAGCGCCAACAAATTCCTTATCCGCATTTTTACAGATTGCTTTTACATGTGCAAGCATAGGGTCAAAATTATCTATTTCCCAGAAACCACAATTTGAGATGAGTATAACTTTCCCCCGCTTTATTCCTTTTCTTACAGGATGTCTGCAATGACCATCTCTTAGTTCAAATGAAGGCTCTGCAAAAGGTAATATTCTATCTAGTAAGTTTTTTATAGGACCCGTAATACCATCAACATATAAAGGCGTTCCTAATACCCAGATATCTGCTTCTCTGATTTTAGGATATAACATTTGCATATCATCATTCTGAAAACATTTTCCAGGTGTTTTTATCCAGCAGTGAAATTCTCCACAACAAGGCTTGATTTTAAGTTTTCTTGTATAAAAAAGTTCAACTTCTGCTCCCGCTTTTTTTATCCCCTCAATAAAGGGATTTAATATCATAGATGTATTACTTTTTTCCATCTTAGGACTAGCATTAAATGCTACAACTTTCATAATTACACCCCTAAAATCTCGACAATTGGTTTTGCACTAGCATAGTCCAATAGCCAATTAGTGTATTCTTTAACTTATATACATAATATTTTTTTCGCAATGCAATATTTACCGCATAATTCCCAATAAATCGAAAATAAATGCATATTCCAGGGCTTTTTCTTTATAAGGGCGGAAACGTCCTGAAGCGCCACCATGACCAGATTCCATGTTTGTGTGCAGTAAAAGAATGTTATTATCTGTCTTAATAGCTCTCAACCGTGCAACCCATTTAGCTGGTTCCCAATATTGTACCTGTGAATCATAAATGCCCGCAGTAACCAGCATGTGTGGATAATTTTGTGCCTCAACCTGGTCATAAGGCGAATAGGAAAGCATATAAAAATAGGAATCTTTGTCCTTAGGATTACCCCATTCGTCAAACTCTCCGGTTGTGAGGGGGATACTTTCGTCAAGCATCGTACTAATAACGTCTACAAAAGGAACATGGGCAATAACGGCTTTATAAAGGTCAGGCCTCATATTGACGACTGCTCCCATTAGCAGCCCTCCTGCACTGCCCCCCATGGCAAAAACATTATTTTTATCTCCATATTTTTCTCTGATTATAAACTCTGTTACATCTATAAAATCATTAAAGGTATGTTTTTTATTAAACATTTTGCCATCTTCATACCAGCTCCTTCCCATCTCTTCTCCTCCACGGATATGGGCAATTCCATAGACGAATCCTCGATCCAATAGACTCAATATATGAGATGTAAAAGATGGTTCATATGAATAACCATAAGAACCATACCCAGTTAAATAAAAAGGAGCTGTCCCATCCTTCACAAAACCTTTACGATATACCAGGGATACAGGTATTTTTTTGCCATCTCTGGAGGGGACATAGATACGTTCAGAGATATAGTTGGAGGAGTCAAATCCCCCCAACACTTTGTCTTGTTTGAGCAGTTTTTTTACGCCCGTTACCATATTATATTCATAAACGGAATCAGGTGTAGTAAGTGAACTATATCCATATCTCAATAGGCTAGTGTTATACTCGGGATTATAATATATATAGGTACTGTAGACAGGTTCTTCAAAATCAAGGATAGTTTCCCTTTTACTTTTTTTATCTATAATTCTTAGATTAAGTAAACCTTTACTCCGTTCAGCAACAACAATATTATCTTTAAAAACTTCTATCTCTTCCAGCAATATATCCTTTCTATGAGAAATTAATTCTTTCCATGAGTGTTTATTGCCTATTCTATTAATAGGAACTTCCATTAATCTAAAATTTTGTGCTTTCCAGTTAGTCCGAATTAAAAAACGCTTTTTATCATGAACTATATTATATTCATGCTCCCTTTCTCTGGGTAGAAAAACCTTAAATTTTCCTTCCGGCTCGTTAGCATCAAGCAATAGTATCTCATTAGATAGTGTTTGGGATAGTAAGATGACTATATAATCATTAGATTTTGTTTTATAAACAGAGGCATTAAAGGTCTCATCATCCTCTTCATATACTAAAACATCATTAGCTGGATCACTGTCTAGCTCGTGACGGTATATCTGATATGCTAATAGGGTTTCAGGATGTTTTTTTGCATAAAAAAGAGTTTTGTTATCATTTGCCCATGCCATGGCGCCTGAAGTATTAATAATTTTTTCTGGGTATAATTCGTCTGTTTCAAGATTCTTGAAACGAATATTATATAGACGCCTGCTGACAGTATCTTCAGCAAAAGCGATAATATTTTGCTCGGAGCTGATCTCCCAGTTGTTTAGATTATAGAATTCAAAATCTTTTGCCCTCCAGTTTACATCTAACATCACTTGTTCCGATTCAGACAAACTATCTTTTTTACGACAATAAATTGGATATTCCTTGTCTTTTTCAAAGCGGCTGTAATACCAAAAGTCTTTTTGTTTATAAGGGATGGAACTATCATCTTTTTTTATACGCCCTTTTATTTCATTAAAAAGTTTATCCCTAAAATCTTCTGTATCTTTCATAACCTCATCTGTGTAATTATTCTCAGCTTTCAGATAAGCTAATATTTCAGCCCGTTGGCGCTTGTCATCCCTGAGCCAATGATAGTTATCAATTCTAATATCTCCATGATTTTTCATTTTATATGGGATAATTTTTGCAATTGGTGGTTTGGGTATTTTTCTGTAAGCCATATAATCATGCCCCCTTACCTTATATTGATATGGTTGTGTATTAAAAATTAACAGAAACCCTAGACACAACAAAAAGGTTAACCATTTATACATAAAAGGCCTTCTTATAGAAAGTAGTTACGGCTTTTATGATATGGTATTTGTCAGTTTTAATCAAGTTGATTTCTATTTGATGTCATAACTATTTGATAGCTGATAAAAAGCTGGATTGTGCAGATTAATCACTCATGTAGGCGATTTTTTGTCTAGAAAGAATTTGTAAATTGGCCAAATTAAAAGGGTTCTTGATGAATAGTTTGTGGAAATTTACAACATATTATTAGAGGTAAAAAAATTGGCATACAAAATATATAAAAGCAGAAATTAAATAGTCTTGCATATTATGTTATATTTGTATAATAATGCTTTGTTCAGGTAGTGTTGATGCTAGTTACCGGAGGTGATTATGGATTGTCTATTTTGTAAGATTGTCAAAGGAGAATCATCCTGCTGCAAGGTGTTTGAAAATGATGATTTTATTGCTATACTTGATATAATGCCCGTTAATATGGGGCACACGCTGCTGATACCTAAGATACATTTTAGGAATATTTTAGACTCTCCATATGATATCTCTACCAAAACATATCCTGTCTTAAGACAAATATGTTGTGGTCTAAAAAAGGAATTATTATGTGATGGATTAAATATTGTGCAAAATATTGAGTCTTCCGGAGGGCAGGAGATTTTTCATTCTCATATTCATATTATACCAAGATATACTGATGATGGTTTCAAGTTTACTCCTGACAAGAAGAGTTATTTATGTGATGATGACATGATCCGTTTTGCAAAAAAAATATCAAATTCCATATATAAATGTATATTATAGATAAGGAAGTGCATGGGAGGCTGGTGTCCCCCGCGGGCTTCAAACCCGTTTGTCCCGGCTTTATGTTGGGAGGAAGGTTCGATTCCTTCGCACTTCCGCCATCACACATCATAAAAGAAGTGTGATGATTCCTGTTTAATTTTATTTCTTCTGATTTACTTTCATACATCAATGAGCTTAGAAAATAGAATGATAAACTTTTATGATTGCAAGCTTGTTATGATATCGACAATAAAAAAGGCGGATATTTATATCCGCCTTTTTTATTTAACTAATTAGGAAAAATGTTTAAAAAGCATATGTCATTGTTGCACCAACTGCCCATACACCTCCATCAGCTTTTAAGCTGACTTCAGGGGCGGGTTGTGTTTTGAGCAGATCCTCAAAAGAGTGGTTTAAGTTTACGCTTTCACCATTTATGTTTCTCTCCTCAAAGTGAAGATATTGTACAAAAGTGTCTATTGTTAATTTTCCTAAAGTAAGCCCGGTTCCTAGTGAGAAGATATGCCTGTCATTGTCGGCCCACATAAGATCAAAGGTGTCATCAGGTACAGGAGAAGGATCATATACATAACCGCCCCTCACAAACATATTATCTGCTAACATATATTCGACTCCAAACTTATAAGATACTGTGTCATCCCAGTTTCTGGGGTAAGGCTCACCAGATAATATCATGAGATTTGGGTTAAATGTGATATCATGATGTTTATTTATGCTCCAATTGGTCCATACAACATCAACCTCTAACGATAGTTTACTGTTTGGCTGGTAACGGATCCCTGTCTGAAGCTGCGCTGGATGGTCAAAATTGGTTGTTCCTTGTACAGAGGTTGGTCCCATCCCTAGCAGGTCGGTGCCGTTTTGTAACATAGGCATATTAAGGCTTGATAGATCAAGGACGTCTTCTAATTGAACTTCTCCATTAACACCAACGTCAGTTTCACTCCTATATACAATCCCCAATGTTATTTTATCTGTTGGTTTGTACATAATACCAGCATTCCATGACCAGTTAAATTCATCTTCAAGGGGCCCATCTGCGTTAACTTTTTTACCATGCAGCATAGGAGCAAGTAGAGAATTGTGCATTCCTTCTCCCTGCAGTCCAAGCAAAGGGTCATTGTACCCCCTGTTAGGAACATAAAATTTCCTCTCAGCTCCCATTCTTGTCATACCAAAAGAAACTCCAGCCCCAACAGATAATTTATCATTAAATTTATATGCCAGAGAAGGGGTTATAGTTTCACGAATATAATAAGCATGGTAATTGTTGTATGCTCCTACATCTTTCTCTTTCCACCTTATATCGGCACCGTAAGGAACGTAGATGGCGACACCAAATGCTAGTTTATCGTTAATAGGCATAGCAAAACCTATGTGCGGAACCATAAGGTATCTGGAATTATCTTTAAAAGTTTGCCCCCCATTGACCTCAGGGTCGTTATTTCCTACAGTAAAGTCGTGTAGTTTTAGATGCATGTCTACTATACTTCCACCAATAGATAATGTAGGTTTTTTTATCTGTGTTAGCCCAGCTGGATTGTAATAAACTGCAAAAGGGTCATCTGCGTAAGCTGTAAAAGCCCCCCCCATGGCTGTGGCTTTTGATCCTATTCCAAGTGTTTCCACATTGCCTGCAAATGATGGCGATGCAAAGACAGCAATAAAAGAAAACAGTATTAATACTTTTCTCATCTAATTCCTCCTTAAAATCATACTAAAACATTTTCAGGCAGATCATATAACAATGTTTTTAATAAATCAAGGATTTTTTATTTTTTATGCTGATAAAATAATATTTGATAA
>Ga0209345_10005837_pt1 | contig 11297 bp, 10 predicted proteins | sample Cruoilmetagenom7_FD_187294 | JGI IMG/M metagenome (GOLD analysis project Ga0209345, IMG submission 187294) | Oil polluted marine microbial communities from Coal Oil Point, Santa Barbara, California, USA - Sample 7 (SPAdes) (version 2) | ecosystem: Environmental > Aquatic > Marine > Oil seeps ...
ATCTCTGACTAAAGAAATTGCATCAAGTTTAAACTCTTTGGTGTATTTTTTACGTTTTGTCATTTATGTTCTCCAGTTAAGGTTATTATGTCTTAACTGGGGTAGTCGAATCCATTAAACCACGTCACAGCAACTCCGACAAAAGCTGTTTTTAGGATAATTCTCTTATAAGGACTAAAGGGGAGTGTTACTTACTCCCCTTGGCACATTTAGAATTTAGCTTCAGAGTTGACTTTTAAAACTTCACCCGACATTGTCATCAGAAAGTAAATTTTTTTATTTTCTGATTTGTTGTTTGCACTAACAACATAACGGTTAGCTTCTGCTGCATAGAGTTTAAAATCGTCAGAAGTTAAATTTTTCCAGCTTTCGCTTAACTTTCCAACGGTAAAACCAAAGTCTTTAAAAGTCAGTTGTTGAGTGGTTTTAGCTGCAATTTGTATCGCTGCTTTGGGGCTTATTTTCCCGTGGTCAGTATGTGCAAATGCTGAACTTGTGCTAAACATCAATGTAATAAATAAGGCTGCGATTAGATTTTTCATTTTGCGCTCCAGTTTGTAAATAAAATTAATTGATAATGTTTTTATTTCTCTCGAATTGTTATTAACCGTGTATTATTTAAGGCTATGCGTTGAATATTCGCCTTTTACTATAAGTTGAACAGTGACTGGTGAATCAGAAGTGTTTTTCCAATACCAACCATGAGAGCCAGCAAATGGTGCTGTAAAGCTACCTTTCATTTCACCCAATGTTGCAATTGCATAACTTTCAAAATATCCCGTTGTGTCGCCTTCTGGCTCACCATGTAAATCAAAGTACAATGCTGAACCATCTGTTATCCATTCGTACTCAAGTTTCTGGTATTGCGCCATGATAAATTTATATTCAACACCGCGCCCAGCAGGAACAATTACTTCAATTGTTTCAGTAACACCTTTGGAGTTTGTTGAATTTGAACTGGCCGAAGAATTAGATAAAGCATCATCTGTTTGGACGTTATTAAATACTGTTAGGCCAAGTTTATGACCGATACCAGTTGGATCGATGTCGTACTCAGCAGGCAATATAATGGTTAGAAGCGTGATGGCTGCAAATACTAAGCTGAACATGGTGTATTTGAGCAGCGTAGAATTCGTTAATGTTATAGCTTGTTGCATCGTTTTATCTCTTAAAATAGGTAAAAAGTTTAATTGTAAAGATTCAATAAATTAGTTAATGAAATAGCCAGTCAGTTGAAAGCCTATCAACATAAATCCAGCACTCATCAACAAGCAGTTTGTGTTTGTCGCAAAGCGAGTAAAACTACTATGTGTACGCCAAAAGTTGATAATTAATAATATGAAAGCCAAGGCGGTAAACTGACCTAATTCAACACCAACATTAAAAGCTATTAAATTGGCAATTAAACCGTCCTCAGGCAATTGAAATTCTTGCAATTTAGTGGCTAAGCCAAAACCATGAAAAAGTCCAAATATCAGAACAGCTAATTTAGCATTGGGAGATTTACCAAAAAATCGAGTAAAGCCACCTAAGTTATCGAAGCCTTTATATACGACTGAAAAGCCGATAATCGCATCAATTAAGTAAGCGTTAACTTGGATATCGCTAATTACACCGAAGAGTAAGGTTATACTATGCCCAAGCGTAAACATGCTGACATATAACAATACATCTCGACTTTTATATAAGAAAAAAAGCACACCCACTAAAAACAACAGATGGTCATAACCTGTCACCATATGTTTAGCACCGATGTATAAAAATGGAATAATTTGTACACCTGTATTTTGTTGTAAAAATGCACGTGTGCTTTCATCTACACCATGAGCAAATGCTTCAATGGGCAACCAAATAGCAAATAAAGCGATTAGGCTGAATAAGCCGTATCGCTGGGAAAAATTAGACATTAACAGTTTCCTTCGTTTCAGTATTTTTGTTAGTAAAAGTTTCTTTATGGTTGTGTAATAAACGGTATAAAGCAGGAAGCACAAATAAAGTTAATATCGTCGATGAAATTACTCCCCCAATAACTACCGTTGCTAACGGACGTTGAACCTCAGAGCCAATCCCCGTATTAAGCGCCATTGGCACAAAACCTAGCGAAGCAACAAGTGCCGTAGTTAACACAGGTCGAAATCTTGTTAACGCGCCTTCAATAATCGCAGTATCAAGAGCGGCACCTTCTCGTCTAAGTTCTCTGATGAATGACACCATCACTAAACCATTTAAAATGGCAATGCCCGACAGCGCAATAAAGCCGACAGCCGCTGATATTGAAAAAGGAATATCTCGAAGCAACAAGGCAAAAATACCACCAGTTAAAGCTAATGGGACGCCTGTAAAAATAATCATCGAATCTTTAAAAGAACCAAGTGCTAAGAACAATAAACCGATAATCATCACTAGCGTAATAGGTACTACAACGGATAGCCTTTTTGATGCGGATTGAAGTTTTTGATAAGTACCTCCGTACTCAATCCAGTAACCAGCAGGTACTTCAACAGAGCTTTCAATAGCGCCTTGAATGTCTTGTACGAAAGAACCCAAATCTCTTCCCCTGACGTTAGCAGTAACTACTACTCTACGTTTACCGTTTTCTCTATTGACTTGGTTTGCTCCTTCAATCAATTCAAGATCTGCTACTTCTTGCAATGGCACATACTCACCATCACTTAGTGCTATAGGTAAATAAGTTAGCGCATCCACATCTGTTCTTAAATCTTCAGGAAGGCGAACAACAATATCGAACCTTCTATCACCTTCATAAAACTTACCTGCAATGGTGCCACCTAAAGCTGTGGCAAGTTGATCTTGTAGTGCTTTAATACTGATACCATACCTTGCTAATTGTTCATGGTTAGGGTTAATAGTTAGCATTGGCAAACCAGTTGTTCGCTCAACTTGCACATCTGCAATGCCTTCTACATTGGCAATTGCATTATTTATGTTTTTTCCCAATTCCGTTAACGTTTCAAAGTCATCGCCAAAAACCTTAATAGCAAGTTCAGCACGTACACCCGCAAGCAACTCATTAAAGCGCATTTGAATGGGTTGAAGAAACTCATAGCGATTACCTGGAATAGGCTCTACTACTGCGGCTAATTCTTCGACAAACTGTGCTTTAGTCTTTTTAGGATCAGGCCACTCACTGCGTGATTTTAATATAATAAAGTTATCAGCAACACTTGGTGGAACTGCATCAGTGGCAACATCTGCCGTACCAATTTTCGCAAATACTCGCTCCACCTCTGGCATCTGAGTTATTTTTTCTTCCAAAACTTTTTGAAGTGCAACCGCTTGTGTTAACGATGTACCGGGAATACGCAAAGCATGCATGGCAATATCGCCTTCATCTAAATTAGGAACGAACTCACTGCCTAACTTATTCACTGAAAATCCAGCCATACTCACAAGGCCAATTGCAGCAATAACAACAAACCAACGTACCTTAAGCGCAAACGTCAGCGAAGGACGGTATAGCGCAAGTGAAGATTTAATGATGATATTTTCTTTTTCTTTAACAGGACCTTTGAACAAAATAGCAATAGCAGCAGGTACAAAAGTTATCGATAATAACATAGCGCAACATAAAGCAATAACGACTGTTATTGCCATCGGATGGAACATTTTTCCTTCAACACCTGTTAGTGCAAATATTGGCAAATACACTGCCGTTATAATGAATACACCAAATAAAGCAGGACGAATGACCTCTTTCGTGGCATCAAAGACCAATGATAAACGTTCATTTAGCTCTATAGTGCGTCCATTTGAAGAAGCAGTACTTAGCCTTCTCATGCAGTTTTCAACGATAATAATGGCACCGTCTACGAGTAAGCCAAAATCTAATGCTCCTAAGCTCATTAAGTTTGCGCTAACTTTTGTTTGTACCATGCCTGTTATAGTCATTAACATGGCAAATGGAATAACCGCAGCCGTAAGCAAGGCGGCTCGCATATTACCTAATAAAAGGAACAGCACAACAATAACCAGTAATGCCCCTTCTAACAGGTTTGTTTTTACGGTATCTAGGGTTTTTTCTACGAGTTTAGTTCTGTCATAAACAGCGGTAACAGTAATGCCTGCGGGTAAACTGCGTTTTACCTCTTCAAGTCTTAAGCCAACAGCTTTAGCAACCTTTTGGCTATTTTCTCCGATAAGCATAAATACCGTGCTCATCACCACTTCTCTACCATTTTGTGTCGCGGCACCTGTTCTTAATTCTTTACCTTCTTGTACATTGGCCACATCAGATAGTCGGATCACGCTACCGTTAGCCGTTTTAACCGGAATTATTGCCAGATCACGTAACGTTTTTGCTTGTCCTGGAATTCGAAGTAACCACTGAGCACCATTTTTTTCTATGAAACCAGCGCCTTTATTATCGTTGTTATGTTCAATTGCTTGGATAACATCTTGCTGTGTAACACCAAAGCTAAGTAATTTTTTAGGTTCAAAAGCGATTAATATTTCACGCTTAAAGCCACCAATAGGGTTAACTTCAACTACGCCTTCTACTTGCATTAACTGCGGACGAATAATCCAGTCATGTACGGTTCTTAAGTCAGTAGCCGTGATTGCTTCACCTTCATCGTTAACTGCATCAGGCTCTGCATCAACGGTGAACATGAATATTTCACCCAATCCAGTAGCAATTGGACCAAGCTCAGGCTCTAAACCGCTAGGTAAATCAGATTTAGCTGAAAGTAATCGTTCGTTTACAAGTTGTCTTGCGAAATAAACATCTGTGTCATCACTAAAAATTGCTGTAACTTGTGATAATCCATAACGTGATACTGATCTCGTACTCACTAAGTTAGGAATGCCAGCTAATGCTGTTTCCAACGGATAAGTAACTCGTTGCTCAACTTCTAGCGGTGTATAGCCAGGAGCTTCTGTGTTGATCATAACTTGCACATTAGTTATGTCAGGTACTGCATCAATTGGAAGTTTGGTGAAGTTCCAAATACCTAATCCTGCCAGAGCTAACACCGCCAACATAATAATGGTGCTTTTTTGAATTGAAAATCTAAGTAAATATTCGAGCATAATTAATCCTTACTAACCCTTAATGATCGTGTGAAGCGCCAGACTTTTCTACATCGGCTTTGAGGATATAACTATTCTCTGTTACGTATTCGGTGCCTAAGGAGATGCCACTTAGCACTTCAATTTCTTCACCTACTGCTCGACCTAACTCAAGCATTCTTACTTCATATTCATCGCCCACTTTGGCATAAACAACCGTGAAATCACGAAAGCTTTGTAATCCACTGCGTTTAACAGCCATAGCAACATCGTATGAACCAATTTCAATGTCAGCACTGACAAATAAGCCTTCTGAAAAAGTGGAGTCCTTATTATTAATGTTTACCCGAAATAGCTTCGCCTGATCATCTCTGACTTTCAGAATACGGCTATCGATTTTACTTACTTGTTTTTCTTCAACGCCATTAATCGTTAATGTAGTTTTTGCACCAAGACGAACTTTGGATAAATCTTTTGGAAAAACTGCTAACTCAGCAATTAATATTTCATCATTGGTAATTTCCAATAATGTGCGGCCTTTAGATTGCTCTCCTGAAGTCACGCTCACGTTAGTTACAACCCCTTTATTAGCCGCAAGCACCTTATAAGATTGAAGGCTTTCGTTACTTTCTATGGTAAGCAGTAGTTGACCTTTTTTGATTGAATCACCAAGCTTTACATGTACCTTTTCAACAAAACCATCAAAGCGAGCATACACATTGCTTGTTGCATCAGCAGGTAGAGTTAACTTGCCATAGACTTCAACGGTTTCATGAAGTGTTGATGGACCAACAAAATCAGTGGCAATTTCCATGGCCTTAGCAACATCGTCAGCAATTTTTGTACGACCTTCGAAATTGTCATACTGCCAGCTAAAAGTGTTACCTTGGTATTTTGCGATGAGTGAAACCATAAAAGAATGAGGTTCATAGATAACCATATCTCCGCGAAGATATTCGCCTTCTTGATAGAAGTTAATATCATCAATTCCATCACCTAACCGAGTAAGCTTTACATTAAGTTCAACTTTTGAAGGATCTATAGCTTTACCACCGTCACTTGCCCAAACTCGAAATTCTGGCGGCACGCCCGTCTCGAAAATAGATAATTCAATAGCAAAATTACCATCACGTAACATGCGGCCACGATTTGGTCCTTTTTCAGGCTCCGCCTCTTTAGCTTTCTGTTCTGACACTGCATAGCTTGGCAAGCTTGCACTTAAACCAACAAAACAGAGTGTGCTCATTAAGGCGATGATTTGAAATGTTGTTCTCATGATTATTTCTCGTTTCTTTTATGGTTTAAGGGAGCGTTAGCTGCTTGATTTATATTGGCAAGGGAAGAGCCAGTTAATCGCTCAATTTCGATGTTATTTAAATGGGCATTTTGATAAGCAGCAATCAAATCAGACTGCGCATTGAGTAAGGCTTGTTGAGTGTTCATCCAGTCGCTGTAACTATATTTACCGATCCAATATGCCTTTTCTGCTTCGCTAAACGCTTGTTCCAAGACCGGAATGATGTTGTCGGTAACTGCACGAATAACGTGGTGACTGTGTTTCAACTGTTCGATTAGCACATATAGTTGTGTACTAAGCTTATGCACTAAGGCTAATGAATCGGTTTCTAATTTATTTTGTGACGCAGTTAACGCTTTTATCTTCCCTTTATTTTGATTGGTTTCGCCAAAGGGTATAGATATCCCTGCTACTAAACCAAAATCATCCGTTGTTTCATATCTACGTAAGCCTGCTGAAAATTGCCATAATGGTTTGGTTTCAATACGTGCTAGTTCGATTTCTGACTGGGCAATGCGCTGCTCGGTCGCAAACATACTGACTGAAGGCGTTTGTGCAAGTTTATTAAACAACACATTAAAGTCTACATTGTCACTCAACGGTAAAGAGAGCAACGAACCAATTACATCAACTTTTTTATGTTGTTGATTATTTGCATTACTACTGTCTTTTTGCATCCACTGTGCAAATAGTTGATATTTGCTAGCATCGACTTCGTGCGTTAGATCTTCAACTACTAATTCACGTTTGGCTACTTCGGCCTTAGCTTTAAGTTTATCGACTATTGAGGATTTACCCGCATTTACTCTCTTATCGATAGCAGTTAATGATTTATTTGCTTGTGCTAGACTAAATTTTGCTAAGGCTAATCTTTCTTTATTAACCAATACTTGTACAAATAATCGAGCTGTTTGCGCAGCTAAATCTAACGATTTCACTTCACGTTCTATCGCCACCGTAGAACCATAATTTTTAGCTGTTTGTACTTTCCTCTGAACCAACTCCTCATCTAATAGCCAAGATATTGAAAGTGTTGATTGCGCACTTTTAAAACCGCTATGTTCACCTGTACCTAAAGCATCTTCAATTGTTAAACCCACTTGTGGTCTAGATTTAATCCCTGCTTGTTGGGTGTAGCCAGAATATATTTGCGTTTGCATAGCGAAAGCTCTGAGTTCAGGGTGCATGTTTATTGTTTGCGTAATAGCCGTTTTCAAATCAACTGAACTGAAAGTGGCATCTTGAGCGGCTATCATCGTTGGTATTAAGGGTATGAGTGCTAACAATAGCTTCTGACGAATTCTTACAAAAAACCGACCGCCAGTCGGTTTTTTGTAAGAACGTGGATTAAAATAAGAATTCATTATTGGGCCTTAGCGTAAGATTTAAATTAGCAGTTAATGCGTGATTTATTAATGAGTGAAGAGCGTTTCAATAACATGATGCAGACTATCTACTGATGTTGTTGAAATTAGGGCTAAGAGAAGTATTGCAATCACAACACCTCCCATAGGAAAGGGTCTGAACTTTTTATCGTTGAGTAAGTGAAGTACTCTTTGTTCTATCGAGTGACGGCAAAAATGAACAAATAGTTCATTTTTATACTGTGGATGAATAGCATAGTTCGAAGCCAGTTTAGTAACTTTGACCAAGGTACTTGCTACATTAGTTGATTGCTGCTGGTTTTTAACATAAAAAGAATCAGCGGCTTGCTCCATTGATAGGGACATCATAGATCTAAGAACTTGTTTAACATTTTTAGTGAAAAAAGCAGTAAAAAATAAAAATAGCCATTTTTTTAATGGATCTAAATGATGAACATGCGCTAACTCATGCTGAGTGATAATTTCTATTTCATTCGCGCTTGTTTGCTCGATAAGCCCTGTAGAAATAAAACACAGCGGTTTGAATATACCACCAGTAAAAGCTGTCGGTATTGATGATTCAATAACATAAACATGTTTACTTTTTTCCGTTCCTAGCTCACGCAATAAGTTAATTTGATTGTGATTCCGATAAAGGAGCGTTGCTTTTTTTATTAGGATAAACAGAGTAAAAGCAATGAAAATAAGTAAGCTAGCGCTGTGCCAACTCACAAAGTAAAAAATATCAGGGTGATGCCAATGAGCAAATTCAGTTAACCAAACAAATACCGAACCATTTTGAAATAATGGACTAAAAAACAGCATAACACATAGAGCTATTAACCAGGGAGCAAGCACGCACAACCATAGTAATGATTTACGTGTAGATACAGTATAGTGTTGAAATTTACTTTTAATGAACCAGAAAGAAATCGATACAAATACCTTAGCCACTATAAAGGCTAACACCCCCACCGTGAATAGATTTAACGCTAATGCCCATTGACCATAAATCATTTGTCAGAATTCTTCTGTAATTTTTGACGCTGAGCTTCAATCATTGCTTCTAACTTATTTAACTGTTGCTCGTCCAAGTCAGATGAAATAGAAGAAAAAGCCGCTATTACGCTGTTTTCATCTTCGACCATGAAATCATTCGTCACATTTTTGATTAACTGACCAATTAATTCATGACGATCAACTTTAGGAAAGTATTGGAATGCATGGCCATGTTTGACTCTACCAAGCAAATCTTTTTTAAATAAACGATCTAGGGTACTTTGTATGGTGTTTAAGGAGCCGCCTCTGTTTTTTTCAAAATAGCTATGCACCTGCTTAGCATCAGCAGGATCTACTTTCCAAAGATATTCCAGGACTTGTTTTTCTAGTTCACCAAGTTGCATAGCATTTTTCATTATCAATTTTAGTGTTGTGATATTGTCACACCAAAAACCGAGAGGCAATCGGTTTTTAATAAAAAAGACAAATTAAACTACTTTAAATAGCTCTTTAACACTGTAATAACTTGCTCTACTTCTTCCTGACGTTGTTCTGATGTTAAATCCTCAGCGCCTAAATGTTCTCTCAAGTGTCCTTCTAAAACTTCTTTCATTAACCCATTTACTGCACCCTTAATTGCTGCCACCTGCTGTAAAACAGCCATACAATCAGGATTACTTTCTAAGGCGTTTTCTAAAGATATAGATTGCCCCTTTATACGCCTAACACGGTTTAATAGTTTCTTCTGATCATTTTGCGTATGAGACATGAATATTTCACCTTTAATTATACTAGGGGGGAGTATATAATTTAACAGGGCATTATTCAAAAATTGATATTAACTTTTCACCCGTTAAGGAAAAATAGTGAGCGATTCAACAATACAATGGCAACATTCTCATGATTTTGGTGTAGATAACTCTCAAAATACCAATAAAGTAAAACTTGTATTTTGGTTAACTACGGTAATTATGATCCTTGAAATTGGCGCAGGCACTTGGTCAGGATCTATGGCTTTGCTTGCTGACGGTTGGCATATGGGAACCCATTCAGCGGCATTTCTTATTGCCATTTTTGCTTATTCATATGCTAAAAAGCATACGAGCAATAAATCATTTAGTTTTGGCACTGGTAAAGTTAATTATCTTGGGGGGTTTGCGAGTGCAATAGCATTAGGTATTGTCGCTTTAATGATGGTTATAGAATCAATACAACGTTTATTTGAACCGCAAAACATACAATTTAACGAAGCAATAATCGTGGCAATAATAGGACTTGTGGTAAATGTAGTCTCTGCATTCATTTTGAAAGATGATCACCACCACCATCATCACGAAGATCATTCACACCATCATCATGATCACAACATGAAAGCAGCTTACCTTCATGTATTGGCAGACACACTAACTTCGGTTCTTGCTATTGTTGCTCTACTAATAGGTAAATACATAGGGTTAGTTTGGATGGACCCATTGATGGGACTAGTAGGTGCAATAGTTATATTTCACTGGTCCTTTGGTTTAATTAAAGAATCAGGCGCGGTGCTACTAGATAGATCAGTAGATAGTTCAACCCTAGAGAAAGTATCTATAGCCATGAATGAAAAAAATACGGTGGTTAATGATATTCATGTATGGAAAATTGCTAGTTCGCATCAGTCAGCTATTTTATCACTATCATCAAATGAACCGCTTAGCTCAGAAGAATATAGAGCGATAGTTAAAGAAGCATTACCTCATGTCTCACACATATCTATAGAAGTTAACTGTGCTTAGATAGCAAATGACTCAATGACTGCTTAATGCTCTTTGGTTGACTAAATAAAAAAAGGTGTGAGTGACCCTTTTGCCGATTTTTGTTGCCGTTGATAATTGTAATATCAACGGCAACACTGGGCGTATAGTCGTCTTTAAAGAATACATATTTATAAATTTGGATGATAAAAACGTAGTCAATTAATCATGGCTACAAGAGGTTAATTAGCTCTTGCTCTACTTTGGCTTTTTGGTAATTTTAAGGATAACAAAGATGCTATAGCCACAAATAAACTTGATATCCATAAACAGGCTTCTAGTCCATAATTTTGATATACCCAACCTGAAAGCACTGTTCCAATCAATCTCCCCATGGCATTAGCCATATAGTAGAAACCAACGTCAAGCGATACACCATCATTACCTGCATAACTGACAATTAAATAGCTATGCAAAGAAGAATTAACAGCAAAAACAGCTCCAAATATTAATAACCCTATAATGATTGAAGCTTGAATGTGAAAATTAAAGTGCAACGCTAATGCTATAGCAGCAGGTATCACGGTTAGGTAGCTTGCCCACAAAAATGCAGATCTACCTGTTGGTACTTTGCCCTGATTTTTACCCGTACTATTTCCTGTGATAATAGGCGCAAAGGATTGTACTATGCCATAGCCGATGACCCAGCTCGCCATAAAACCGCCAACCCACCAATGATCCCAATTAAAAGTTACAGCTAAAAACACAGGTAATGCCACCACAAACCAAACATCTCTTGCGCCAAACAAAAACATTCGTGCCGCAGAAAGTATGTTGATTGATGAACTTTTCGAGAAAATATCTTTAAATTTTGGT
>Ga0209345_10005840_pt1 | contig 11294 bp, 8 predicted proteins | sample Cruoilmetagenom7_FD_187294 | JGI IMG/M metagenome (GOLD analysis project Ga0209345, IMG submission 187294) | Oil polluted marine microbial communities from Coal Oil Point, Santa Barbara, California, USA - Sample 7 (SPAdes) (version 2) | ecosystem: Environmental > Aquatic > Marine > Oil seeps ...
CAGGCGTCTCGACAAACGACGCCGCGATCCAGCGGGCCCAGATCTTCCTCTCGCGTGTGCAGATGCTCGACCAAATCAACGACATGCCATATGCGGATCTCTCAAGCCAAGGCGGCTTCATCTACGCCACCGTCCCTGATCTCGAATCAGTCGACGGCATCGCCGGCCAATCACAAGCCGGGGATATCACCGAAACCACAGAAGCAGGTGATGAACTCACACGCCTGCGTGCCTACGGCTCAATGACCTACGCCGGCTTCAAATCCCTCGTCTTTGCCAACATCGATCCAGATGACCCACGCATGGCCAGCGCATGGAAATGGATCGAAAACAACTACACCCTCGAAGAAAACCCCGGGCTCGACCAGCAAGGTTATTACTACTATCTTTGCACCATGGCCCGCGCCCTTGATGCCTTTGGCGTCGACGAAATCAACGGCCACAACTGGCGAGAAGAAATGATCGACAAGATCCACGAACTCCAATATAACAATGGAGCTTACAAGGTGCTCAATCCAAGGTGGATGGAAAACAACGATGTCCTCATCGCCGCCTACGCCCTCATCGCCCTCCAACACGCCGCCCATTAGACGAATCTGTGGCCCCAGCAGGGTGCCCCGACTCGACGCGAAGCGGCGCAGTCGGGAAGGCGATACAAGTAGGTATTCAAAGACCCGACTGCGCTGAAGACAGCGAGTCGGGGCACCCGGCTTTTCTCAGAGATTTGCCTACAACCAGAGTTGACCAAGACTCCATAACAGAAATGGAGTATGCAAAGACCGTGGCAGAGGAGGCTGGTTGTCTGTGGATAGAGATAGACGGGGTGCCGATGATTTTGTCTATGCCTTCATACGAAGATGGGTTCCCAACGAGAGTCTATGACTACGAGTTTCCAACAAGAATCGATGACTAGGCAAGCAGGGTGCCCGAATCCATCCCTGACGGCGAGTCGGGGCACCCGGCACCTACATGGCACCCAGAAAGAGAGTGCGATGAGGGAACAGATGAGTACATAAGGGCACTCGGCCCAATTATGAGGGCGTGTGAATAGGAGGTTTGAATGAGGCATGCGGGCATGGTTTTAGGTCAAATTAATTGTTATTTTGGGCCTGGAGCAATTTTAAGGATGGAAAATTCATCATCAAGTATAAATAGTACTGTTGATTTAGCTTTAAAGAAGCGTATGGCTATCGCCCTACGCAATTTTCTAGTTGCTGCATCTGTCATATTTGTTCTTATTTATATATCGGCATTTGTGTTTTCAGTGGCTGATTTGGGCGGTACAGTATTCCTTTTGGGGCCTGCGATTGGCTGCTTTTTCATGAGTATTGTCTTTGGTCGATTTCGCGATAAACTACAGAAGTGCGAACTTGAGATCGAAGTTGTCGTTTCTCCAGAACGGAATGGCGTGGATGTTTTAGTGAATAAATGTATTAAAGGCGATTGTGCCAGCTTGGCGATATTTGAAGCTGCAGGAAATTGGATGAGCCATGCGTCATCAACGCACCAAGTATTAGTCGTCAAATGTATTTGTGGTAATGATCAATATGTTTTACCACTTTATTGGAGTAATAGTAAAACTTGTTTGCAAGAGATGGCAGATAAAACCGCGTCAATTACCGGGTTGGCAATAGATAACGCTAGATTGACTCCGCAACGCATTGACTGGATGAGTTTTTGTGCTGTTCCGCAAAGCGTCAGATAAAAACTAAAATGGCCGGGTGCCCCGACTCGACTCGACTCGACGCGGCGCAATCGGGTTAGCGATACAACATTCAGAAGACCCAACTGCGCCGAAGACGGCGAGTCGGGGCACACTGAATTCAAATCATATAAATCCAAAACGACACAGAGCCCGAAAGGATCGGGCTCTGTGGTCAGTGCTATCCGAATGGTCTTCAACATCAAGTGCCGGCGAGGGAGGACAAGCCAGCGATCGAAGACCAGTTGTTGTGAGTCGTATTCACAAGCCGAGTACCCACCCGGCGTCGGAGTCGTCTATTGAAAGTTTGAATCAGAAAACGGTTCTTTAGTCTGCACCCTCAGCGCTGTTGTCGAGCATATTGCGGAGGTACTTGTTTTCGCGGCGGGTCGCTTCAAGATCAAAGACAAGGTACTTCACCGAGAGGCGAAGATGATCGAGTGAATCCTGGAGTTCAGTAATAGTCTTCTTCATTCGAGTATGGCGGCTCTGTGTTTCAGTAGCAAGTTGAGCGAGCTTTGGACGATCAGACTCTGGAAGAGTTTCGATCTGTGAGAGGAGCTGGTTGAGGCGTGATTGGAATTCTGATTCTTTCATGGTATGTTCCTTTTCTGAAGTTTTTGGTCATCTCTCAAATGTCGCAGGGCGTTTGTCGGAAGACAGTGCCTTGCATGATGAACCTCAGTTGCACACCCCGGGCCAACCCGAGATGCCAGTATGCCAACGATGAACGCGCAGCGATCACCGCCCGGTAAAAACCCATCCGTGGGTACCAGACACTCCATTAGTGACATCCATGACGATTTGAAGCCGATCCGATCCTTCGGAGGCTGTTGCCGAAACTGTCCGGCTATGCCGGATGTTGCCAAAGCTCAACGCGGTTTGTGGAGCCTTTGCAACGCCAACTGAGCAGCAGGGGGGGCCGATTTGGCAATCCGCACCAGCTCATTGGCCGGGACAGTATTGGCTTCTCGGACCACCTTGCCAAGGTGCTTGCGGAGATTCATTTCGAACATCCGATAAAAATCCTCCAACTCATGCCGATTGAACCTTTCGAGCGGATCGGGCAATCCAGATTGTGCCGCGGCCCAATCAATGAGCGATCCCCCGGTCGCATCAAAGCGATACAAGCTCAAAGTCGCCTCAAGCCTCTGTGCCGGGGTCGCGAATGGGTCACGGGCGTTTTCAGGCAGTGTGGTCATGATTTCGAGGAGTTGACGATGCCCAGCCGAGGCAATCGGCAACGGGGCATGATGCTCTTCGATCATGGGTTTGAGGGCATTGGCGACCTGGGAGGCGGCTTGGATCTTGGCAAAGGCCGTCGAAATGGTCTTGAGCCCCGCCCGATCAAAGCGAATGGTCAGTCTTTGGCACGCTAATCCCTCATGATTGATCCCCGAGGCGGCCGTCACACCCCCTGAGCCCCATTCAGGCTTGGATGCATGAATCACACGATCCCCGATTTTAAAGCGTTCAGGCAGATTTGAAGATGGTGGGGGCATTGGGGTCATATAAAGGAAGGCCGATGGTGTTGTTGAACAGTGGGCGATAAGAATTGGGTGGAGAGTATAGGGTTGTCGGTGGTCTCAAACCCGGTGTGTGTCTACACTTGTCTCCGCATGAAAATGGCAGCTGTACCTGTTGGTACGCGCTTTGTGAGCCCCAAGACCAGGCTCCATAAAGGATAACAGATGATCGAAGCGTTGAAAAGTGATGAAATCGTCGAGAAGGTTGGCGGCAAGTTTAAGCTCTGTGCGCTCATCCAGCGTCGGCTCGAACAGCTCATCGATGGCGCCCGCCCATTGGTTGCACGCGATGGCAGAACCGATCTTGAGATCGTGGTCGAAGAGATCATGCAAGATAAGATCACCCTTGAGTTTATCGATAACGCACCGCTCGAACAAGAAGAAGCACTGCTCTAAACCCCTTCGGGTTTGTACAGGTTCGTTTGTGTAATCACGATGGCCAACAACAGTTCACAGTCAGACAATCAGCCAACTCCGCAAGAGCGGGATTGGCTTGATTCGGTTTTGCTTCGTGAGTTCGTTGAAGGCAAAACGATTCTCGTTGGCATTACCGGCGGGGTCGCCGCGTACAAATCATGCACCATCGTTTCACGCCTCGCTCAAGCCGGCGCTGATGTGCATGTCGCGATGACCTTGGCCGCGACCGAGTTCATAACGCCGATGACTTTTGAGGCACTCTCAGGCAATCCCGTGTACGATTCTATCTTCGATCAGGTTGAATCCAGCTCACCCGGGCATATCTCATTGGCCGACCGCTGTGATCTCGCACTCATCGCACCGTGCACGATGAATACGCTGGCGAATCTTGTGCATGGCAATAGCAGTGATGCCGTGAGTTTGATCATCAGCGCGATCGATCGCACGAAGGTGCCCGTACTGTTCGCTCCATCGATGAACGATGCGATGTGGAATCAGCCCAGCACAAAGCGGAACATCGAACAAGCAATAGCTGACGGCTTGATCCAGATCGGCCCCGGCTCAGGCTGGCAGGCTTGCCGACATTCCGGGACCGGGCGAATGAGCGAGCCCGGGGATATCTGCCAAGCGATCTGCGAAGCGATGTAAGCATTTGGTTTACATACGGTTTACTTGTGATGAATCTGGGTCAGGATTGATTTGTCCTTGATCTTGTGATCGTCTGCAAGCATAAATGCCTTGCTGAGAATAATCGCCAGCACCCGATCACCCTCAAAGGGAAGATGCACCCTCTGCCCGTTGGGCCCTTTGCTCATCGCGCTTGTTGGGACGATGCAGAGGTATTGATCGTTGGGTTCCATCAAAATGTTGCCGCTACCGAGATGGATTTTGTAAGTACGGACATTGCCTCGCACGGTGAGGAACTTGGCGCCGACTTCACACTGAGATGCAATCTTGAGGCGTGGAACCAACCTTTCGAGAAGCTCGCGCCGGGTTTGTGCGGTCCCCGAGAGATCCCCGAATGAATAGGTATGCCAGTAGTCTCGGAACTGACCTTCGGGGCCGCCGTCGGCCCACTCAGGGTTATTGGCAACACTGCTAACGCCGACGAAAAGGTCAACATCACGAAGGATTTCACTGAGCACGATCGGTGGGATTCTATCAACGGAGATCGGTCGATTTTCATCGGCGTCTTCGCCCTCGTTTTGATATTGCCCGCCCCAGACATGTCCAATATTTTGTGCAGATTCAATCGCATAGAACCGAACCTGATCGGTTGCCAGATAAAGGAACGCGCCTGATTCGGACACGAGTTCATCGGTGTAGTCATCGCCAACGCCTTCGACCCAGAACTCCGCTCGCAGTCCCCACGCCGAGAGATCCCGTCGTGGAGGGTGGCATTCCATGTCGGCCATGATCCGCAGTTGGTTTTTCCAGAATCGGCCGGTGCACAGCGCGTTGAACTGATGCTGGCGGAGGATGTGTGCGGCGAACCGGTTGGAGTACACATCGGTGTTTCGCTCCGCATCGGTGAGCAGGTATACCTCGCGGTGCGCCTGCTTGAATGGTTGCACGATCGCTTGTTCCTCATAAAACTTGCGCCAATCGAGCACATCGGGGCGCAATGGATTCTGGTCATCCTGGTCATCCTGGGCATCTTCGCGGATCGGATGCCAGAGCGAAACCGTGGCGTCATCATCGGGAGTGAACTCTTGGGCATCGACTCGCACGAGTTGTTCTTTGTCGGGCAACCAAGCCGCCGCCGTGTGTTCTTCGCCTCGGGAAAACACCCAGATCATCCGCCTCGCGATCGTTCCAATGAGCGGATGATCGAGATAACGCTCTCGCCAAAGGTTGATTGGCCAGGACTTGCGTTCGAGAAATAGCCCATCGATTCGATCGCGTTGAACCGGGAGCATCTTGTTGATGTCTTTGACGCTCGCCTTGAGTTCTTTGAGCTCATCCGGAAAATCTCGCTTGATCGCGGCGGGGACAGACTTGATCTCCTTGCCCTTCGGATTCACCCACACAAGCTTACATGGCGAGGCATTCCCAGAACTCGATACAGAAACCCGCGCGGCGTATTCCCCGAGTTCGAGTTCACCCAAACCAACCGAGTCTAGCCCATACCCAGGGACAGCCATCTCTTCGATCTGATCGCGTGGGATGCCTTCACGCAGGGCCACCGTGTCAAGGGCTTTGATGATGAGCTTCTGGGCGCTGGCGAACTTGAGCTTGATACGCAGAATCGCAAGCTGCCCGATCGCGGCACGCCCAGGCATCGCGCCAAGCGCATACACCGCGGCATTGCCGATTTTGACGGCGCGAGGCCCCACGCCAGGGATTTTTTTGTAGCAGGTTAACGCCAGAGCGCCAAGCGCACGGGCAACTTCTTCGTTCTCGCTGTTGCCCGCCATCCAGCACAGGCCCTTGAGGACATCGCTATGAGCACTCCTAATGAGCTGATCCGCATGGGGTTCAGTCACTCCACGGACATTCGGGCCAAGCGGTATTGTCCGAGGCTTGTCAACAAGCGGGAACCATCGCAAAATGGCATGATTCAAGCTGCTCAGAGCATAACAATCAATGTGATCTTGTGCTTGCTTCAGCCATTTCTTTGAGGGCTTGCTCCCGGTTGCAGTGCGAGCGTGATTGAGAACTTTGAGGAGTTGAGTGCTCTCGGTAGTGCTTAGTGCATCAAGGTCTGCAAGTGCCCGATCAGTCCATAACTCACCTCGGTCGATCGGGACAACGCATCCGCCTGTGATGACATACTCAATATCAAATGCGTACTTGATCTCTTTGTCATAGTCGAACTCCTTGAGGCCTCGAACAAGCCTTTGCATGGCGTCACAAAGTTCTGTAGAGTTCGATCTGTTCGCCCAGTCTTTGGTATTTGGAGTCACCAAAGCTCGGAGGTAAGGAGTGAAATCCATATACGGGAGCCCGCAGTCAAGCGTCAGATGAATGAGCACTGCGGATTCATCGGCTGTTGGAGAGATGGCTGGAAGCATCTTGTTGATAAGGTGCATCTGAAAGTTGAAAAGCTGCCCGTTGTTTTCGTCCCAGACCATTCCTCCACGCCCACCGAAGTCTGTGTTGCTTGCATTGCGGACATGCTTCGCCATCGCTTTGAGCATGATGTGGACGGCTTGATACTGATCATTTCTATCGAGCCTTTGAGTCTGCTCAAAGGCATCCTGTAGCGGCTGTGGATTCATATAGATATTGAATGCCTTGCAGGATTTGCCAAGATGCTTTACAAACTTCTCGGCGGCGGAAGATTTGATAAATCCCATCACCCGCCCACCAGCATCACAAGCTTCAAAAACACCACCTCTGTCGAAGGCGTCAGTTCGATGGTTTGTTCCAAGGAGGTCGTTTGCTCGTCGCCAACAAGCACCAGAAAACGATTGTGCTCATACGCATCGATCGCGACTTGGAGCTGTTTCTTCCAGTCGAGTTGGCGAGGACGCTTGGTCGGTCGGCCTGAGGGGGAGGCATTGAGTTTCTGTTCGCAGGCTTCGGGCTCAACGAGTCCGTAATACCTGGGTGATTCGGCTTGTTGCCTTGCCGCGAGGTTGTAGTCATCAACTTCCTGATACACCCGTTCTCTGATAAGTTCACGAACCGTCATCGATTCGCTCGGCATCTCAATGGTGAATACCCGGTCTTCGTGCCCAAGCCCGGTTGACTCATCGCGTATGGTGATCATGGTGCTCATAACGAGCCTCTTTCTCTCTTGTGTTCATTGAGGCATCAATACCTGCGATTTTATCACTTTCCTCTTGTGAATGGTTGTCCTACACTATCCGACCGCTGCACTTAGCACAAGTCTGAGTCGCTGGAGAGATGGCTGAGCGGTTGAAGGCGCACGATTGGAACTCGTGTGGGGGTTTACGCCCCTCGGGGGTTCGAATCCCCCTCTCTCCGTTGAAACGAAGTTGTTGAAGGCATTCGTGGTCTATGGCCAGAATGTGTTTGACAGCTTCGTTTTTTTGAGTCTCTAGTTGTAGTGGGCGTCTTTTTATAGATAGGGGTATGCTTCTCAAGTCGATGGTTGATTGAACCGAGGTCGGATATGTGATAGCGGATAATTGCAACCGCATTTCTTGTCAGGCAGGAGTCCTCGCATGTCGATCCGTATGAAACTCATCGTTCTTCTTCTCATCCCCACACTCGCATTCCTCGGATTCGCGGCCGTGAACTTTCGAGAGGCTCAACAATCAGGATCTGAAAATGCTCGGATCGCATCATTAACTGATTTGGCAACCAAGATGAGTGCCCTCGTCCACGAATGCCAAAAAGAGCGAGGCTACACAGCAGGCTTCCTTGGCAGCAAGGGCGACAAGTTTGCCCTAGAGATCAAAGTACAACGAACGGCGACCGATGAACGGTTGGCCGAGCTAAGCAGCTTTGTCGCATCGAACCCGCCTATGGATCAATCATTGGTGGTTGGCGATGCCGTGAACCTTGGCCTCGAGAAAATCGCAGGCTTGCAATCCATTCGTACTCGGGTCAGCAACGATGAGATTTCAGCGAAGGAAGCAATCGGATTCTACACGGCCATGAACGCTGCGTTCCTTGATGCGGTCGCAGAGATCGCTCTCGAAAGTTCAGACGATCAACTCGCACGCGAACTCGCAGGCTATGCCAACTTCCTCAAGTCAAAGGAGCGGGCAGGGATCGAACGAGCCGTGCTCTCAAACACATTCGCCAAGGACGCCTTCGGGCCGGGGATGTTCGCTAAAGAACTCGGGCTTATCGGGGCACAGAACAACTACATGGATTCCTTCCTTGCGATCTGTTCAGATGATGTCCACACACTGTACAACGAAGCAACTTCAGATCCATCGTTTGCCAAGGTTGAGCAGTATCGAGACTCGGCATTGAGCAAAGCTGATCAAGGCGGCTTCGGGCAAGACGCCGGCGAATGGTTCAAGGTTTCAACCGCACGAATCAACGCTCTCAAAGGGGTCGAAGATGCCCTCTCTGTGATGCTCATCGAATCCGCCAATGCCAACCAAGCACAAGCCAAGGTCACGATGATCATCTCCGTATGTGTCCTATTCGGTATTCTCGTCACCGGCTACTTCATCCTCGAAAACATCACCAAACCAATCCATTCAATCGTCGAAACCCTTGGCGTGATCGCAAAGGGAGATTTGACCATCAAACTCCCTGATCAACGCAAAGACGAACTCGGCGCAATGGCACGCTCTGTCAACACCATGACAGATTCGCTCGGAAGTTTAATCAAGGACATTATTCAATCTTCGCATTCCGTTGCCTCGGCGGCAACAGAAGTCTCGGCAAACTCCGAACAGATCTCTGAAGGGATGTACGAACAATCGTCACATCTCAACCAGGTATCGGCAGCCGTCGAAGAAATGAGTGCGTCGATCACCGAAGTCGCAGCCAAGAGTTCGCAAGCTGAGCAACTTGCCAATGAATCAGGAGCCCAGGCTCAATCCGGTGGCGAAGTCGTAGGACACACCATCACCGGAATCCAAGGCGTGGAATCACTTGTCAACGAATCTGCGCACAAAGTGAGCGATCTCGGCGAGAAGAGCGAATCCATCGGTGAGATCATCGATACGATCAACGACATCGCTGATCAGACCAACCTGCTCGCACTCAACGCGGCGATCGAAGCCGCGCGTGCCGGAGAGCATGGCCGAGGGTTTGCCGTCGTCGCCGACGAAGTCCGCAAGCTGGCAGAACGGACAACCGTTGCGACTGCTCAGGTTTCAACATCGATCAAAGAGATCCAAGAAGAAACCACCAGCGCGGTTCGTTCGATCAATAGCTGTCAAGAGAACATGACCACCGGCGTCGCTTTCGCTCAAGAAGCCGGCGAAGCGCTCACGCAAATCGTAACCGCAAACGAATCGGTCACCTCCGAAGTCGCCGGGATCGCCGCGGCCACAGAAGAGCAATCCGATGCGTGTAACTCATTGAGCCAGAATATCGAACAGATTAGTGGCTTGATCGAGCGATCAGCCGAGGGTGTTCGCGAGGCAGCCAGTGCCGCGACGATGCTCTCGCAAAGTGCCGAGGAAATGCAAGCGATGGTGACTCAGTTCAAGGTTGACTGATCATCGGCGATAACCAAATGATGCGATTCTCTTGTCCGCGAGTGTGTGGATGCTGTGAGGAATCAACGAGAGCCACCCTGTGATGGGTGGCTCTTATATTGTGAATTATTGTGGAAAAGGAAAAAATCCATATAGGCAGAATGTGGGTTTCCGAATAAATACGCAAGGTTTGCTCACAGGATGGGCTAAAAACATCGAAAATACCATGATTCTATTTGGATTGGAGGCCGGGATCGCGTAATCTGAACGATAAAGCGGATAATAGGATAATGTTGTCTCTTAAAGGCTCGCGGCGTACGCGTGAGCTAATCGATGCGTATTCCAGCAGGAAGAATGAGAACGCTATGAAAAGCAATCGTGTGATGTACTCTCTGTCGGCAATGGTATTGTCGCAGGGAATTATAGGTGGGTTGATCGGGATGGGGCCTATGCCGGCCAAGCCAGCAGATCATCCAAAGACGACCAATCCTCATGGTGCAGCCATGCCCAAAGATTCAGTGCATCTGAATCGTGGCCCAAAGAAAGTCTACGACCCACACGAATCTATCGAGACAGATGACGGGCGAATGATCCCGCAGGTCATCCGAGGCTCGCGTGGCGAAATCTTCCCCAAGTGTTTGGTCTGTCATTCAGAGATTGAGAATGCCACAGAAGACATGGGGTTCGATCTTGACTGTACTTTCTGTCACGGCGGCGATCCAAACTCAGAGATCAAAGAGATCGCACATGTGCTCCCAACACTCCCCGTGATCATGGACAATACTGTTGCGCCACTCGATTACGATTTGCCATACCAGCAGTTCGTGAATCCATCGAACCTGCGTGTAGTGGAAAATACTTGTGGAGCATGTCATCCCTTTAAGGCTGAGAATGTGCTCAAGAGCATGATGGCGACAGCCGCCGGGCATTACGCCGGTGGGTTGTACCAGAACGGCGTGCAAAAAACTAAGACTCCGATCTATGGCACCTTTGCGGTATCCGATGTCGATGGCGTGGTTCCCTTTGAGAAGGGAGCCGTGGAGCATCTTGATGATCTGATTACTTACGATCCATCGGGAGACCCGCTCGACAACGCGACTCACTTCGCGGCCGTCCCAGGACAGGCCTGCGCTCGGTGCCATTTGTGGTCACGCGGTAAAGGCTATCGCGGGGCAGAAAATGCCAACGGCACCTACCGCGCCGATGGCTGCGTGGCGTGTCATATGCCTTACGCAGACAACGGGCTCTCGCAGAGTGCCGACATGACGATTGATCACACCGAAACCGGGCATCCACGGATGCACAAGGTGACCAAGCAGATCGAAACTGCTCAGTGTGTGCATTGTCATCATCGCGGCGCACGAATCGGGCTCAACTTCACCGGTCGTGCACAGATGCCTCCCGGGCTTCCCAATGGTCCTGACTTCCCCGGCACCACCGATGAAAAGTTCAACAGTAACTATCACTACGCAGTGGATTCAGTGAACCCAAGAGATGTCCATTTCGAGCGTGGGCTCGACTGTATTGATTGCCATACCGCTCGCGGAATCATGGGCGATGGGAATATCTATG
>Ga0209345_10005841_pt1 | contig 11293 bp, 9 predicted proteins | sample Cruoilmetagenom7_FD_187294 | JGI IMG/M metagenome (GOLD analysis project Ga0209345, IMG submission 187294) | Oil polluted marine microbial communities from Coal Oil Point, Santa Barbara, California, USA - Sample 7 (SPAdes) (version 2) | ecosystem: Environmental > Aquatic > Marine > Oil seeps ...
AAACTCTGAACATAAAGAGCTTAAAAGTCAAGAGATACAGAGATATGTTCCTCTGTTTTATTATCCAATAATTTTAGCAATGCTTATATTGCTTGTTGCTTTTAGCTCTATAGGTAAAAGAGTTAAACATAAGATGCCGGCATCTGCGTTTATACTCTTCGCATTAATCTTAAGTAGTTCTCCATCTATTGCAGATATGTTTGACTTTCAAAAGTTAGATGAGGCTAAAAAACTCTATGATTCCGAGGACTATAACTCTTCTGCTCAAATCTATGAAGAGTATGCACAAAAAAATAATAATGGAGAAGCTTACTATAATGCCGGAAATGCTTACTACAAAGATAAGCAGTATACGAGAGCTTTAAGTGCTTACTCATTTGCAAGAGTTGAAGATAAAGAGTTAAATGCTAACAAATTATCAAATATGGGTAATGCTCTAGCACAATTAGGTACAAAAAACTCTCTAGAGAGAGCAGTAAAACATTATGAAGCATCACTGAAAATCAAAGAAGATAAGCCGACAAGAGAAAATTTGGAGGCTGTAAAAAAGATTTTAGAAGAGAATAAAGATAAATCAAAAGAAGAGGAAAAGCCAGATAAAGATAAAGAGGCTAAAGAGCAGAAGACCGACGAGAAAGGTGATGATGCAGATGAAGCAAATGATACAAATAATAAAAACAAAAATAAAGATCCGAAAAATAACGACAGCTCAAAAAGCAATAAATCTGCTGAAGAACAGAATCCTGATAATAAGAAAGAATCTGATGATGGTAAGCCTAGTGATGATGAAAAGGATGGTGATGAAGATCCAAGTGAGAGCAATGATGCCGGAGATGCCAAAGAGCAGACAAAAGAGTTAAAAGATAAAAGTAAAAAAGAAGTTGAGAAGAAAAATAGTGGAGCTGAATCCGGTACAGAACTTCAAGAGATGAGTGATTCTGAAGAAGCAAAATGGCTTAAAAAGTTAAACTCAAAACAGAATACTTATCTCTATAGACTAAATGAACAAGAAGATAAAAAGAAGGACAAAAATGAAAAACCTTGGTAAGATACTTTTTATAATATTTTTAATACCCAGTACTATATATGCAAGTGTGACATCAAGTGTAAACTACAAAAGTGTCTCCAAAGGTGAGATGGTGGTTTTTTCTTTAAAGATAAGAGGAAGTGAGGTTCAAAGACCAATTATTAATCGCATCTGTGATAGTGATGTTATATCAACTTCTTCTCAAACAAGTATAGAGATTGTAGATGGGGATTATAAAAAAAGTTATGTGTTAAGTTATAAGTTTATGCCTCAAAAATCTTGTGAGATCAAACCAATAGATGTAGAAGTGGATGGAAAAACAGAGACTTCAAAGGCTTTAAAAGTAGAAGTAAAACCAATGAGTAGAGATAAAGATGCAGACTTTTTACTCACTTTAGAGACTGAGAAGAAAGAGTTTTTTGTTGGTGAGCCTTTTGAATTGACTCTTCTTTTTAAACAAAAACGCTCAGCTGAAGCAGTTGACAGTAAATTTACAACACCATCAATGAAAGGTTTTTGGATTAAAGGTGAATCAAAACCTGAGCGTAGAGATGATGGTGAGTACGCAATTACTACTGTTAGATATATCTTGGCAGCACAAAGAGAAGGTGATTTAAAAATAGAACCGGCTCAGATGTCTATAGCCTCACGTACATCTTCAAGAGATGTGTGGGGGTCATTTGCTCCACAGATTAAATGGAGAAGTTACTTCTCAAATGAGTTGGCATTAAATATTAAACCAATACCTTTTGGTGCAGAGTTAGTTGGTGAGTTTACGATTAGCTCAAAAGCCGATAAGACAAAAATAAATCCAAATGAAGCAGTGAATGTAACTGTTGAAGTACATGGTAGCGGTAATTTAGAGGATATTAAAACTTTTAAACCTTATGTAGAAGATGTAAGTGTATTTGATGAAAAGATATTAGTAGAGGGAATGAAACTTACTCAAAAACTGGCTTTAGTCTCTGATAATGATTTTGTAGTTCCACCGTTTGAGTTAAAGTTTTTTAATCCTAAAACAAAAAAAATAGAGACTATTTCAACTAATGAAATTAAAGTTGAAGTAAGTGGTCAAAAAGTAGAGCCAGAACTTAAAATAAAAAGAGAAGAAACACAATCACCAGCAGTAGAAAATAGTGAAGAGCCCCAGGTAGTTAAAAATGAATTTAGTACTATGTGGATGTCGTTAATTTTCATACTTGGAATTGTTTTTGGAATTGTCTTGATGCTACTTAAACCCTTGAGTCTGTTTAAAAGTGAGAAGAGTATAAATATAAAAGATGAAAAACTGCTTTTAGTAAAACTGCTTCCATTTAAAGATGATAAAGAGGTGCAAGAGATTTTAGATATCTTAGAGAATAATCTCTACTCCCAAGATAAGAAAAAAATAGATAAAAAAGTTTTAAAAGAGTTAGTTCAAAAGTATGAGATAAGCTAGTCTAAAATATCGTGTAGCTTATTTCCGTCTGATATATCTTTATGAACTTCTTTCCATTCATCATTCTGTATATTTTTTTTGATATTTGCCAGCTCTTTTTCAAAAAGGTCTATTGCCTCAAGTAGATTTGATTTATTCTGTTTGAAAATATCTTCCCACATATCAGGTGAGCTCTTTGCAAGTCTACTCATAGAACGAAATCCACCAGCCGCAAGAGCTAAAATATTATGCTTGTTTTCTTGTTTCATAACAGTATTTGCAATTGAGTAAGAGATGGCGTGAGGCATATGAGAGATAAACGCAGCATGTCTATCATGCTCATCTGCTTTCATAAAGTACTTTTTCATATTGAGTGCTTTAAAGATTTTTCTAGCTCTTGTACGTTGAAGCTCTCCGCTATCCTCTAAGTCACATAATACGACAACTTTATCATCATAAAGCCCCTCAACAGCAGCAGTAGGACCAAAGTTTTCTGTTCCTGTCATTGGATGAGCAGCTACAAAGTTTTTTCTGATGATTGGTGGTACTGAGGAAACTATTTTGTCTTTTGTACTTCCAAGGTCAATTATTGTTGTTGATTCATCTACGTCAGTTAACTTTTTTAAAGACTCTATTACACCGTTTACAGGTATCGCTAAAAAGATAACATCATAGTTTTTTAGCTCTTGGAATTCAACAAACTTATCTACTAGTTTTAACTCCAATGCAGTCTTTTGATGCTCTGGGTTATGGTCACTACCAACTATAGAATCAATAAAATCTAACTTTTTAAGACTAAGAGCAAGTGAGCCTCCCATCAGTCCTAATCCAACAATTGCTATATTCATAATATTTTCTTTTTATTTATTTGCAAAATTATACTAGATTTACTTAATATTAACCTCATAACGGGTAAAATCTCTTCTAATTTTGAATATGGAACTTTAATGAGAATACTTTTTACAATTTTATTTATGCTATTTACTTCACACCTTTCTGCAGAAATTATTAAAACTATAAACTATAACGGAATGGTACATATATCTGAGCCTGTCGCACTTAGAATGTTGGACTTTGAAAAAGGTGATGATGTTGATGTTCGAATGATAGATGATGCTATAAAGAAGTATTTTAAACAGGGTTATTTTAATGATGTATGGGTTGAGTTAGAAGATGGCGACTTGACTTTTTACTTTAAAGAAAAAGCGATAATCTCTCAGATAGAGCTAAAGGGATGGAAAGAGAGTGATGATGATATCCAAGATAGTGTTATTCAGATAAAAAAAGGCTCTCTTTATAATGAAAAAAGACTTGAAGCAGCTAAGAAAAGAATTATTGCTGCTCTAAATCAAGAGGGTAAGATTGACAGTGTTGTAGAGATTCAAAAAGATTATCTTGAAAATGGCAGTATCAAAGTAACTTTCGTTGTTAATGAGGGTGAAGAGATTAGCATCGAAAAACTGGTTTACAGTGGTGTTACCGGTGTAGATAGTGATGACTTTGACACTGTTATAGCAAATAAAGAGCGTGATTTTATGGGATGGTTTTGGGGACAAAACGATGGTAAAATGAGTCTTGCTGATTTAGAGTACGATAACCTTAGAATACGTGATTTTTACATGCAAAATGGATATCTTGATGCAAAAGTTCAGCAGCCATTTGTAAGAGTAAACTTTGATAACTACACAGCAGATATGAGCTACCAGATAGAAGAGGGTGATTCATATACTATTAGTGCTGTTTCTATCGATCAGACGGTAGAGGTTATGGATGAAGAGAAAATAAAAGAGATTGTATCACTAAAAAGCGGTGAAATATTTAATATTAAAACATTCCGTGATGACTCTCAAAAAATTAAAACACTGATTGCAGATTTGAGTTATGCCTTTGTCCAGGTTGTACCAGACCTAAAAAAGAATAAAGAAGAGAAAACTGTTGAAGTTGTATTTAAAATAAATCCTGGAACTAAAGTTAAGATAAGAGATGTAGTAATTTCCGGAAATACCAGAACACTTGATAGAATTATTCGTCGTGAGTTATATCTAGGACCTGGAGATATGTACTCTCTAACTGATCTTAAGGATTCTAGAAACTCTCTTGGACGTCTGGGATTTTTTGATGGTAATACTATTGAAGAGAAGAGAATTGATAACTCTACAATGGATTTGGTTGTAAAAGTAAAAGAAGCACCAACAGGAAATATTCAGATAGGTGGTGGATATGGTAGTTATGGTGGTATCCTAATCAGCCTTGGTGTGAATGATAGAAATATCTGGGGCTCAGGTATAAATATGGGAGTTAAGGCAGAAAAGTCTGAGACAACAACAAACTACTCATTTAATATCTCAAATAATAGACTCAACGATAGTGATTTTAGTGGTAACTTCTCTATCTATCACTCACAATATGAGTATAATGATTACACAACATTAACGGATGGTATCTCTTTAGGTATCGGGCATAGATTTTCTCGTCATATTAGTGGTTATATGGGTTATGGTTACTCAAAAAATAATTATGAGTTCGGCGAGGACTTTAATGCTACTTATTATACAGACAATGGAAGTTATTTTGAGGAGTACGCTAAAAGTGCCTTAACTATTAGTGCCAAGTGGGATAATACAGATGATTACTATCTTCCACGTGAGGGTTTTACTCTCTCTCAAAGTTTTGAGAAAACTGGCTTAGGTGCAGATGCAAACTATTTTAAAAGTAGAACAACATTTGGTAAGTTTATAGGACTGGAAGATTATCTGGGCTTTGATGCTATTTTTAGATATAAAGCTAGATTTAACGCTGTTATAGATAATGGGTATATTCCTCTTGCAGAGAAATTCTATATGGGTGGTATCGGAAGCGTTAGAGGGTATGAGTCTTACTCTCTGTCTCCAACGGTAACAGACCCAGATGCAACTGATGGATTTAGAAGAATTGGTGGTACTCAAACATTTTCAAATAATGTTGAGCTTAGTTTGCCATTAGTTCCACAAGCAAAAATGCGCTTGGTTGCCTTCGTTGACTATGGTATGATTTCAGATAGTTACGCAACAAACTTGCTAACAAACAATATATCTCGTGGTGGTTACGGTTTAGGACTTGAGTGGTTCTCACCAGTTGGACCAATCCAGCTAATGTTTGCATCTCCACTGCTTGAAGAGGCAGGTGATAGAACATCTAGCTTTGAGTTCACTATGGGACAAAGGTTCTAGAAACTATTCTCTAGAACTTAATTTTAAACTTTTTATTGCAGTCAAGTTTACTGACTGCATCTTGAGCTAGATACATAGAGTTTAAAGACTCTATGTGTAAAATTCCATCAACAAACTTTAAATCAAAATCAATATTTCTAGGTCTATGACTTAGTAGAGCAATACTGAGTGAAAGTAAAAAGCTTAATGCATTAGTGGTATCTTCCTTTGGAAGCAGGTCAGCATACTTTTTAAGATGTGAAGATGCTGGAAGTCTACTTTTAGCATATTTTGTCAGGGTAGCTATAAGTGTGATACTTTTATGGCTAAAACCATACTCTAAAGCACTCTGAATCAGGTAATAGGTGTGTTTGTTCTGAGAGTAGAAGTGAACACTACTTCCTGCTGGGTAAAGTTTTGCTGCTAGAGCTAACTCATATCTGTATTTTTCATTAATTCCAAGATACTTTTTTGTTAAGTCAAACAGTCTTTTACTGATTAAGTTGAGATGATTTGAAAAAGATTTATCCTGAACATGAGTATCTAAAATATACTTTACAGAGGTGTTATAGTTGTGAGGAAACTTATCTCTTGAACCGCGAAGTAAATCAGATAGATAAACACCTTCTCTAACTCCAACACCACTTGTAATAATCTGATCTATTTTAATTTTCTTGATTACTCTAGAGAGTATTAAAGCCCCTGGTTTAATAACATCATATCTATTACTCTTAATTCCAAGCTCTTTAAGCCCATTTTCATCTGCTTCATGAACATCTGAGATAAATTCCTTAAATCTTTTTTTAGAGTACTCATATGCGTGTATCTTGTTTAAAGGGTAGTTATCCATCTTCATAATAGCACTTGAGATGGCTCTAAAAGTACCACCAATACCAACTAGTGTAGAGACGTTTACAGTTTCTAGTCTATCAAGTTCCTTGTCTATATGCTCTATTGCTCCAGATATATTGTCTTTGTCAAAATAGAGCTCTTTTAGACGAACAGTACCTATATTTAATGAGGTAGTATTTGATACGTTATTATCATTTATAACTGTAAACTCTGTAGAGCCTCCACCTATATCTATACTAAGTGCAGAAGATTGTCTTGGAAGTAGATTGGCACAAGCAATCGCTCCAAAATATGCCTCTTTTTGACCGTCAATTATTTTGATGTTTAATTTAAGGGAATCTCTTACTCTTTTTAAAAAAACTTTTTTATTTGGAGCATCCCTAAGTGCTGAAGTTGCTACACATAATGTTTTTCTTACTTTAAAAGATTCGCTGATTGTTATAAAGTCACGGATTGCATCGAATGTTCTTTGCATTGGGAGTTTTTGAAGGTTTCCCTCATGCTCATAAGCATTCTCAGAAATACGAACTTTACTTTTTTCTTCGTGGAGAAGGTGGAAAGAAAAACGAGATGTCTTTTCATAGATAACCATTCTAACTGAGTTAGAACCGATATCTATGACTGCAACTCTTTTGGCCACTCTCTTTTACTCTTCTATCTCTAAGTTTTTAAATTTAAATTGAAGTTCAGCAATTGATTCAACATTGTCTTTATCTGGGACAATACAGTCTACTGGACAAACAGAGATACATGCTGGTTCATCATAAACGCTTACACATTCAGTACAACGATCAGGGTCAATATAGTAAATTGGGTCACCCTCTTCAATTGCTATAGTTGGACACTCTTCACGACAAGCATCACATGCTATACATTCATCATTTATTATTAAAGCCATTAAAAAACCTTATATTCTTTCGATTAATATTTAAGTGACGATTTATAACAAAATAAACCTTTATTGTATTTTAAATTTTACCTCTGCATAGGTAAAATACAAGAAAGTTTTGAGTTTAGTTGAAGTGAGGCAACTGTTCCATCAATTCCATCTTTTCTATTGGCTATTTTAATTTTAGCTCCTAGTGCATCAGCAGCACTTTTTGCTAAAAATAGGCCTAGTCCAACACCAGATTTATTTCCTTGTCTTTTAAATGGTGCAAAGAGGTCAACACCTTCATCTATACCACATCCCTCATCAATTACCTCTATAAGTAAACCAACATCATCCTGTGAACTTTTAAGTGTTACAGATTTATCTTGAGGAGTAAACTTTAGAGCATTTTGTAAAAAGTTTTGAACTATTTGATTAAGTAGAGAAACCTGCAGGGTTGCCATAAATCCACTTGGCTCAAAACTCATGTGTAGCTGTTTTGAATCACTCTCTGCCAAGAGTTTAAAGTCATCAGCTTTTTGTCTTAGTATCTCTATAACATCAACTTGAACAGGTTTATCAAGTTGTGCACCCTCTTGACGACCTATATTAAGAATATTTGACACAATGATGTTCATCTCATCAATAGTCTTGTTTGTCACTTTAAGGGCATCAATATACTCCTCAGGAGTTCTTTTTTTAAGAAGTGTTACTTGGTTTTTAAGCTTTATTACTGCCAGTGGTGTCTTCAGTTCATGAGCAGTTCCTATGAAGAGTTCTTTTTGATACTTTACAAAGTTTTGGATTCTAGATATAAGGTGATTGAGTGTTACTCCTAATGGTTCAAACTCTTGAGGTAGTTTTTCAACATCAATTGGTTTCATAAGATGTTCATTCATATTTGAGAGTCTTGAGCTAAGTGTTTTAACTGGACTTACGAGCATTTTTGAGAGTGCTATGGCGTAGACTATTACAAGAGCAAAGCCTGCAATATTTATTATAAAAATATAATTTAAAATTTTGTTGAGTAATATTTTTGTATGGGTTATCTCTTTTGTAACTTTTAGGTAACTTTCATCGTCTATATTAAATGGATACAGAAGAGTTAGATATGTATGTTTCTCTTTTGTACTTTCATAAAGGTCAACTTCTAAAGGTTTTGATTTAAGATGAACTATTTCAACATCTAGAGATAAAAAACCATCTGGAATAAGGTACTCATCAACATGCATAATAGACCTGTCATTTGATATATTTTTGGCATGTTGAAGCAGTTCTTGGCGTTTTTCATCATAGATAGATTTTTCAATATAAAAGTATAAAAAAGATGAAAATATCAAAATAAGAGATGCTGAAGAGAAAAGAAGTTGAATTAAGAAGCTTTTTCTAATACTTCGCTTGGAGAACATATAATTTCCTATGCTTAAAAAGATTAGGAAATTATAACTAAATTATAAAGAGGTTAGAATTAACTAACTTCTTTTGGGAAACAAAAACGGTAACCACGACGGCGAACAGTCTCTATTGTAGTGATTGCTAATGGTTTATCCATTTTTTGTCTAATCTGATTAATTGCAACTTCAATTACGTTTGGAGTTACTAATTCTGGTTCTTCCCAAATAGCGTCAAGAAGTTGTTCTTTAGAAACAATTTGATCACGGTGACGAGCTAAGTGAGTTAGTACTTCAAAAGGTTTACCTTTTAATTCTATCTCTTGCTCTTTGTAAGTGATTTTTTCTTCTTCAGGATTGATAGTTAAGTCTTCGATTTCAATGATATTACTTCCACCAAAACGTAAACGAGCTTCAATACGAGCGATTAATACATCAAAATCAAATGGTTTTCTGATATAGTCATCAGCACCAGCTCTAAGAGCTTCAATTTCACTTTCATTGTCATCTCTAGCAGAAAGAACAACTACAACAGTTTTAGGTGTATTAGTTTTAATATCACCGATAATGTCTACTGAGTTTCCATCCGGAAGCATCCAGTCCATAAGTACTAAATCGTAGTTACGGATGTCAAGGTAGTACTCACCATCTTTTAGTGTTTCAACAACATCACTTTGGTAACCAAATTCTTTTAGTCCCTCTGCAAGCATTTTGTTTAATGTTACTTCATCTTCTATAATTAGAATACGCATTAATATGTTCCTATGTCTATAATATTTTGATGGAATCATATCATAATTTTAGGTTACTTTAAAGTTTTTTTCAATTTTCTTTAAAAAAAAATGAAGTTTGGATTAAGATTCGAAGTTGTAGGTATTGCTAACACTTACCCTGCAATCGGGTAGTATAGATGGTTTTGTTATTTTTAGATAAAGTGTGTTTATTTTTGAAAATTCTTTTTGAAGAGTTTTGGATAATTCACTTAGAGCATCTTCAATGAGAAGGAATTTTCTTTCACACATTGTTGATTTAAGTAAATCAGAAACATCAGCATAGTTTATAAACTCATCTTTATACTCATAATCAATTCTAAGGTTTAGAATAACATCTTGAGCTTTTTTTCTTTCAAAATCTAAAATTCCAATAATGCATTGAAACTTTAAATCGTCTATATGGATTGTCAATTAGATAACTCTTTTCTCTTCGCCTTTAAAAACGCGGATAATATTTGGAATATGTTTATAATAAAGTATAAAAATTATGAAAACAACTGGAGCATGAGCCATCTCAGGATGGATAATAAAGCTAGAGATTAAAAGTGCTGCTACACCAGTTAGTGAAGATACAGAAGAGATCTTAAGAGTTTTAGCTAAAGTTCCCCATACAACAAGCGCTATAAGTGTCTCTAAAGGTAGCATGAACATCATTACACCCATACCTGTTGCTATTCCTTTGCCACCTTCAAAGTTAAGGTAAGGCGAAAAACAGTGACCAACTACAGCTAAAACAGCTATAGCCCACAGCGTTGCTTCACTAAGACCAAAAGAGTAAGCGACAATTAAAACAGCAACACCTTTGAGCGCATCTAGTGCTAAAGTAGCGATACCAAGCTTTTTTGCAAGTACTGGGTCTGTCTCTTTTACAACTCTTAAAACATTTGTTGCACCGATACTACCACTACCACTCGCCTTGACATCGACACCAGCAAACTTTTTAGCAAGTAGAAGACCAAAGGGGATACCACCGATTAAATAAGCAGCTATAAAAAATTGAACGTTTGTGTTAAATAGAAAATCCATAAATTACCTTAAATATTTTTAATGATGACATTCTACTGTTAATATATTTATAAGCATATAAAATTTTTTGATATAATTGCGCTAATTATAAAATACAGGACACGTTTTGCAGTTTACAAACGAAGAGTTAAAACAAAAAATTGATGAATTAAAAAGTAAGTTAAGTGTGACTGTTGTTGCTCACTTCTATCAGAGAGATGAAGTTTTTGAAATGGGTGATATCACTGGTGACTCACTTGAACTTGCAACAAGAACACGTGATGATGATGCAGAGTTTGTTCTGTTTTGTGGTGTTGGTTTTATGGGTCAGAGTGTAAAAGTACTTAGTCCGAATAAGCGTGTAGTAATGCCAAAAATTGCTTGTTGTGCAATGGCGAGTATGATTACTGGTGTTCAGTATGATGAAGCTGTGAAGTTAATGAATGACAGCGGAATAGGCAACGATAATATTTTACCAATTACATATATAAATTCAAGTGCAGAAGTAAAAGCTAAAGTCGGTGAGATGGGTGGACTGGTTTGTACTAGTTCAAACGCAAAGAAGATTATCACTACCGCACTTAAAGAAGGTAAAAAAATTCTTTTTGTTCCAGATAGATGTTTAGGACAAAATATTGCAAACCAGATGGGACTAAAATCTTGTGTATTGGGTGACGGTCAAGATGTGAGTGAAGTAGATATTATCTGTTTTGATGGTTTCTGTTCTGTTCATCAGCTTTTCTCTCTTGATGATATTGCCTTTTATAGA
>Ga0209345_10005842_pt1 | contig 11291 bp, 8 predicted proteins | sample Cruoilmetagenom7_FD_187294 | JGI IMG/M metagenome (GOLD analysis project Ga0209345, IMG submission 187294) | Oil polluted marine microbial communities from Coal Oil Point, Santa Barbara, California, USA - Sample 7 (SPAdes) (version 2) | ecosystem: Environmental > Aquatic > Marine > Oil seeps ...
CTTCCCCCCTTTCATATCTTGCATCTTAAAAAACAGCAGCCACAATATTTAAACCTCTCTCACGCCTTAAAAAGAGCCAGGGAAAAATTCGCTTCCTAATTAAAACTGACCCCCGCTCTCTTCTTAAGAAAATGGGAGGTAGATCCTTCTCTTTTTATTTGCCAAGCGTTCGCAACCTTTCTATTGTAAAATTGGCCGGAGTAATATTGGGGTTCTCCAGCTCCACGTACTCCGTGATACGGGCCAGGGTGGAATGGTTCATCTTCTCATCACGTATCAGGTAACCGCAGGTCCCGCCGGCATGATATCCCTTCTTGCCCATCCATTCCAGACAGCGCTGGAGGATAAACAATGTCTTCCAATACTCCCCGGCCTTATTCCGATATATCTTGTAAGACGTAGTGCCTGTGCCGGGATCCGTCCAGTAGATGGTCTTGCCTGAGTTGTAATAGGGATCTTTAGGCGTTGCCTCTATAACAACATAAGGCCTTGGAATCCAGACCAGATTTACAGGTATCCAGGATGCGCCTTTCCAACCTTCTACTTCCCAGCCCGCCGTTACATCGGTTGGATCAGCCGCAACCCTCCAGTTCCCGTTGGGAAGGCCTTTCATCTTGTTCGTGCCCTGAGCGTCCCTTTCTACTATGCCGAGCAACCCTATCTTCGTTTCAAGAAACCGCCATATCATTGAATTTTCTAAACCTCCGAACCCGCCTGCGTCGTCCTGGGTCGCATCCGAACCCACGTATGGATCCGACCTGTTGGCGCCCGACATCTTCTTTATCCTTCTGATCGCAGGGATATACACATAAAAGTCGTCGTCTCTTCCGTCTATATGCCTGACAGTGAGCTGATTAATCCCTGACAGATCATAGGGTTTTTGCACCCCTATGAGCTGCAGATACTTGTATTTCATTGGGTTTGACTGCTGCCCATCCGATCTGCCCCAGTAACAGTACTGTGTCCAATAGCAATAAACTATCCTTTCGAACCCGCCAGGGCCGATCCATTCCAGGGAGAAGGGCGCGTGTAATATGCTCCCCCTCATCGCGTGATTAAACCGATTATAGTTATATTTTGCGCCCCCATGAGGATCACTTGCTAAATTTTTCTTCCAATCGGGGTCACACATCATGTCAACCTCGGGGAATGGGGTCCCGTATACCCATAAGGGGTATTTACCGGTTGCTGCCTCCACTAGGACTTCCTTCTCGTTCAGCCTAAACTTCCCTGCGTTCTTTTTGCATGCATTAACCCATTCGTCGTCAGCCTCTACGTCATACATAAATTCGCCTATCCTCAATTGAGGCAAATCGCCCCTCTTGAGCCATTCCAGCATTTCAGGCGGCAGAAGGCCGTCAACCTTCTTCCAGTCTGCAGGTTTTATAATATCGCCGGATTTTAGGCCAAGCTGCTCAAACCACGCCTTTTGCTCTTCTTTCCATTTTGGGTTGGCCCCGGCTGCACTTTGCACCAAAAAGGCAACCATTATCCCCATAACAAAACTCCCAATCAATACCCTCTTCACCATCATCTTTTCCTCCCATCTTGAGTAAGATTTGATCCGTATATACCAACCTTGACCACATTCCAATGAATTGGCGCGACTCACATACTTCCCTTCTTTTAGTTGACCACCCCCTCTCCGCGGTAAACCAGTATCCTGCCCCTCTCTACACTGCCCCGGACTGACTGAGCCCTGAACGCTTATCCAGATCCATTACAAACATTATCACCTTGCCTGTTGTGATCAACGCGGTCAACCTCGCCTGATCAAAATCATCAGAAATAAAACACTCTTCCCGCAACCTGCTCATCAGATAGATGCCGTAATCAACAACACCTCTTTCGATGTATCGGTAAACATAAGTCTATGTGAAACTCTTCCGTAATTCTTAAGAATTTGTATTTTCACAGAACTTGTTCATTTTGTCGATAGGGATAACATTCATTTTTTCTAGGGAGTTTCCCTTTTTTTAATGGGTTTTTTTCCCGGTAACGGCGAAGAAATTGAATAGTGGAAAGGTGAGGTTCAAAAACTCACCACGCGTAACCGTTTGTGGCAGTCTTCGAGGTTAAGGATGCTTCTTTGGGAGGCGCCTCAAGGGTTATCCATCAAAAAGGCTCCAAAGGGATTGAAACATGAAGGCAGTAGGGGGAACACCTCCTTTGCTCCGAGGGTATTATTGAGTGTCCATCCAGGATTGCGTAGAATAGCCCATTTATGGGTGGACACTACCTATTGCCTAGGAAAATCTACTACGACCATATAGATTTTCAGATATTTAATTTCACAAGGCCAGAGGGAGGAAACCGAGTAAGTCGTACATTGTAGTACGTCGTCGAGGGTTCCGACCGATAACGCAGTGAAATTTAATATATGGAAATCTATAGGAATATTTCTCTTTAGTGGGTAATTTTCCCTGTCATTGTCAGGAAAGGAACAGGGGGAAGGTGTAGTACGGAGACTTATCCAGATACTGCCTCGTCCCCGTCCAGAAAATGAATCTCCGGACGGAGACGTCAGGCATAAAAAAGGGCCATTTCCGGATGGAAGCTACTAATCCACAGGCATTTTTATCAACCATAACTGCAAACCGTGAACTGTGAACGGATACAGCTTACTTTGTCATATGTTCTACCAGTTATACCCTACCCTGAACGATATCTCGCTTACCGGGAGCAGATCAAACGGCTGTGAAAAGTCGGTGGTAGCACCGTCGACTATACCGTCAATTGCACCGGGGTTCCCCCAAACGGAAATCTGGGTGAGCTTATAGAACAACCTTCCATCCTTACTATACTTTACGGATGCCATGGTGAACCAGACACCTTCAGTGTCATACATGAAAAAGATCTCCGGGTGAACACGGCCGTGAACATAGTCAGTCCATAAGAAACCGGTTATCCTGTAGTTTTCGTCCTCGTAAAATGGATTATACTCAGGGTCGTCTTCCCAACCGCCGAGGTGCCTCCAGTATGCCTGCCATGATGTCTTTATCATCGTGTTGGGATTAATCCACCGTATCCACACATCCTTATCAAAGCCGAGCAGGTAGTAGTAGGTCTCGTGGGCCTCAAGACCCTTTACAGTGGGTGGATCGCCCATAAGGGTTGCAAGGACGCCTTCCGCAACCCCTTCTATGCTTAAGTAGTGCATCTTTTTGATGAGGCACGCCTCGCCCCTCACAATCGCGTTTATAGAGGAAAGGAAGACGTTGAAGGAAAGACCGTATAGATCCTGTTCAGGGTACGTGAGCCAAGCATCACCGGGGTTCAGGAGCTTACTCCAATCAACAACACCCCCTCTTGATGTATCGGTAAATAAAGGTATGTGAAACTCTCCGACGATTTATCGCAATACGCAATATACGTGCGCAATATACGATACGTGGGGTATTATCACAGGATTGGCTACCATGTCTATAGGGAAATTACTCATTCTTATAGGGGTTTTCCCTAGTCAAGTAGTAAATATGGGGAGCTATTCGGGGGCAATGCTTATGGATATTTCTCCCGGTTATGGTGGGAAAGACAACCTGTATGGAGAGCTATTCGGGGGGGGGTTAATCCTTCCAGAGTTCCACGTCGATCAACCCGAGCCTTGCGGCATAGCGAACCAATTCTACGGTACTTCGAAGGCGAAGCTTCTTCATAACGCTGGTGCGATGGTTTTCTACGGTTTTGGGGCTGATAAAAAACTCTTCAGCGATATTCTTAGTGGAAAGTCCTTCCGCCAAAAGACGCATGACTTCTTGCTCTCTGGAGGTCAAGGTCCCGTATGCAATATCCGTAACCTTTGCCTCTTCTGCCGGAAAACTCATAAGCTTTTCAACAAGCTCCTGGGATATAGAACTGTCCAGAAAATACTCACCGTTTGAAACAGACTCAAGCCCGTCTAGGAGCCTTTCAGAAGCGGACTCCTTTACCACATATCCTGTAGCCCCTGCCTGAAATGCTTCAGCGATATATTTTATTTTAGAATGCATGCTGACTATCATGATACCTGTCTCGGGCAAAAGTCTCCTTATCTCGCCGGTCAATTCAATTCCGGTTTTGTCAGGCAGGGATATGTCCACTACAACAAGATCAGGCTTGAGTTGTTCGGCCATACGGAGTCCTTCACGCCCATTTTTTGCCTCGCCTACCACCTCAAATCCGAGGTCGCTTCCTATTATAGCCTTTAGGCCTTCCCTGAAAAGGGGGTGGTCATCAACCAGCAATATGCTCTTCTTTTGATCCATTGTTTTCCTCTTTATAAGGAACCTCTATGAAAATTCTTGTTCCAAGCTCAGGGCGTGACCGAATTTTCATTTCGCCGTTAAGAATCCTGACCCTCTCCTCCATGCTCCTAAGCCCCATCCGCTTTTCGTTCAACGCTGTCTGCAATCGATCCTTTACATCAAAACCTTTGCCATCATCTTCTATACGAAGGATAACCTTGGGGAAAGACCCAAGCAGTCTGACTGCAATGTGGCGAGCATTAGCATGCTTCTTGATGTTATTCAGACCCTCCTGAATCATGCGGTATAGGTTAATCTCCGTATTAAAATCAAGTCTCAGGTTATCCATGCCGGCCGAATAGAAGTCAATGTTCAATCCATTCCTGCTGGAGAAATCCTGGCAATACTGAAAAACGGCCCGCGCCAGCCCATGTTGATCGAGGACGAGTGGACGTAATAAATCGTACGCCAAGTCCCGGACAGCCATTATGCTACCCTGAAGCAACTTTGACATTCTCGAAACCCTTCGTCTTATCTCAGAGGGCACGGCTGGCAAATTATTAAACAGCATCTCACATGCGATCCTTGCAGAGGAAAGATCCTGGGCTACGTTGTCGTGCATGTCACCGGCAATCCTTCTGCGTTCATCTTCCTGGGCCTTTATGAGTTGTTGAGTAAGACTCTTGATTCGCTCCTCGGCAAACTTGCGTTTAGTGATGTCTACGATGTTGCCCAATATGGCAGACCTTCCCTCATACTCTATTAGGACGTTCCGACATGTAATCCATATGTTTTCACCGCTCTTTTTCAGGCCCCTCACTTCGTATTCAGTAGGCACTCTTTCTCCCCTTAACCCCTTTACCATCATCTCGCTGGTCAAAACCCTTGCCTCAGGATGAACCAGCCTCAATGATCTCGTGCCTATCAATTCCTCTCGCTTGTACCCGTGAATCTCTGCGAACTTCTCATTGCAAAATGAAATAGTTCTGTCCACGTCTATGTAAATTCCCGTAGGCGAGTTCTCTACCAATGTACCGTACTTCTTCTCTGATTCCCGCAACGCTACCTCTGCCTTCTCATGATTTCTGATCTCCTTTTCCAGTTCCAAACGCAACCGCGTCTCCTCCATAATGGCCTTTCCCTCAACAGTAATATATTTAACATTCTTACCGCCATCTATCACGGGCTGACAATTAAAAATGATGGGTACAAGAGTGCCATCCGTATTTATAAAACTGGTTTCAATCCTACTCGACACGCCCTTCTTAGCCCTTTCAATACTGTCAACAATCTTTGCCCTTTCCGTTTCAGAATGTGACCACCAGTCAGCATCATAAAGGCATTTGCCAAATACTTTTTCTACCGTAGTCCCCACTGCTGTAAGCGCCCCCTTATTACATACAAGCATAATACCGTTTGGATCGCACTTTACAACAAAGGTATCAAAGGTATTTACCCATGCCTTGAGTTCGGTTACCTCCTTCTTGATCCGAATATTTGACGCATTCTGCTTATCCACCCGCTTGCGTAATTCCACCAGTTCTTCTAATAGTTCCTCTCTTTTTTTATATTCGTCTTTCATCTTGTTTTTCTCCCGAAAAGGGATTCGTCTTCAAACCTTCTAGAGGTTTCCTCCAGAAAGTGATATGACTTTTGATATGTATAGGACTTTCCTTTCTTGAAATTGCTAAGGGATGGGGACGAAATAACTTCCTCAAGTTGGCGCTCAGATTTATTTAAGCATAAATGGAAACGTGTCAGAGTCACGACTGATTTTCTGGTGGAATCAAGAAAAAGAAAGGGATATTCGTCCAAGGGTCTACTGATTAGTAGGACAGGATTCTGAAGAGTCTGCCGGGATTAATAGATAGTTCGATAGTTCAAGCCGATAAGATAAAAAAGTCAATTATTTTCCCCTTTACACCTCCCTCGTTCATCTATGGATGATTGCAGCTACTCAAATTACCATCGGTTATGACGACATGAATATTGGTACGGAATATCCGGAACTCGTATTACCTCACCTCTCTTTAAGAGGTTATCCTAGGTTATTGGAAATGTTTTCCATCACTCTCCAGCACCCCGGATCGGCTGCCATGATATCGCCTGTATAGGCATAAGCCCTTCTTCTACACCCTCCGCAGACATATTTATATTGGCATTTTCCGCAGTGTCCCTTCAGATTCTCTCTGTTTCTCAGTGTATTGAACAACTCTGCGCTCTTCCAGACATCCCTTAATCTTTCTCTCTTCAGGTCGCCAACCTCCAATGTCATTATATCACCGGCTACGACCTTGCCGGAAGCGTTAATGCAATAACTGTACAGACCACTGATGCACCCTACGCAAAAATCATAAAAGTTGGCAGGCATATTCGGATCAACACATACCGCCTTACAATGTTCATCCTCAGTCACAATATAGCGGTTCTCAAACGCTATCCTTTGCCATCCATAGCGATGCTGTGCATCCACCAGATAGCGCTGTGCTCTTTCTATTTGATCCTTTGTCAGTGTCCATTCTTTTCTTTCCGAAGCTCTTCCCAGGGGCAAAAACTCGACCATGGTGAAATCAACCCCCATGTCCATTGTGAATTCCACCATCTCTTCCAGTTCGTCATAGTTTACACTTGTAAGGGTCATTATCAACATCACCTTCGGAACACCGACTCTTTTGAAATTCTTTATTGCAGCAATAGCCCTCTGGAAAGAACCTTCCCCTCTATTCCAGTCATGATTCTTTTCCATGCCGTCCACGCTAACCTTTACTTGAGCAAGTCCAGCCCTTGCAAGTTTACTACAGAATTTCTCGTCCGAGATGTAACCATTGGTGTTCATAGCAACACCCATCCTTGTTGCAGTGTATCTCACAATATCGACCAAATCCTCTCTCAGGGTTGGTTCCCCTCCGGCAAACATTACGATCTCAGTTCCGGCCTCGTGAATGTTATCTATAATATCACACACATCTTTGGTGCTGAGTTGGTCATGAATCGGCTCTGTTGACCCAGGTGGATGATACTCCGCATCGACAAAACAATTCTTGCATTCCAGGTTACAGGCATCCGTAATGCTAAACCATGTAAAAAGCGGTTTAGCTTCCGCTACCGCCCGATAATACTTCTCCCGTGTAATCTCCAAAAAGTCTCGCATATTTTCGTCCTTCTATATCCAAGTGAGCTATAGGTTTCTATAAAAGGCGACTATAGATTTCCATATATTAAATTTCACTGCGTTATCGGTCGGAATCCTCGACGACGTACTACAATGTACGACTTACTCGAATTCCTCCCTCTGGCCTTGTGAAATTTAATATCTGAAAATCTATAAAATAATTAACCCGTCCTCCATGAAGCTAACATCTTGAGATACCAAACACCTAGCACCTAACATCCCTGAGTTCGCAACAAATCGCCTGAGGGCTGGATAAATCCTTGTGTAGTATTGGCAAACACATTCTTCAGCCCAGATCTTTTTACGATACTGTGTGCTTTTTTCATCTCCTGATAGGTGGGCGGCTGCATCTCTTTCGCCCTGAAGGCGCCATTATAAGAGACAACACCAACGTTAATTAAAGGGTCGATCTGAAAAAGCCTCCTACCCATAAGTTTCAACTCGTTGTGTGAGATTAACACGTTGTTATAAGGTATGCTGACACTTAGTGACACGGTACCTCGATAATTGTGGGCTATATACCTCACCGCTTCCCAGGCAGTTTCTTTGTACCTCTCCGCCAGGCTTTCATCATCCAAGCCTGTTATTCCCCTGAAGATATCCAGCCTCATGCCCTTGAGGTCTATTGAAATATCCGTAACACCGGCAACGACCAACTCATCTATGTAGCTGCAGGTAAGCAGTGAGCCGTTGGTATCAACGAGAAAACTGGCTTTAGGGCTAGGGTTAAGCTTCTTGAGTTCCTCTATATACCGGATTAGCCAAGGTCTGTTAAGGGTGCATTCACCACCGGTAATTAGCATCCTGTTTGATTTAATCGTCTCCTTTGTCTTCGTCAGTCTTTGAGCGGCTTCTTGTGGAGTTAATGCGTCAGCTTTCCCATTATAGGTAACGAACCAATTATTACATTGGGGACACATGAAATTGCATCCCACGGTAAAGCAAACCGCTTCGATTTGAGGAATGCCGGCCTGTCCTGAGAAAAACATGACCATCCTCTTAGGTATATATCCTTTGGGAAGTTCGGTCCTGACAATCATTTTTTCTCTCACTACGGTATTACATGCCGGCTTGACTGTGCCACCAACCTCAACAGCACAGCTCCAGCATGCACCGATGCCACACGCAGAAAGAAGTCCTGATTCCCCCGGCAGAGCAGCGCTCTTGTGATCTGTCAATATTAAGGCCTCTTTTACTGTTATCCTCTCCGGGACTCGAAATGATTTTCCGTCGATTTCAATGGTAACTTCCCTTTCTCTGGTCTTCTCTACCAATTTCCTCGCATTAGAAGGACATACCAGAACACAAGCGCCACAACCTATACAAGCTAATTCTCTATTGCCGGGACAGTCAACCATCTCAATGCAAGCACCACATTGTGAGCATTTCTCTTGACTGATAGAAACAACATAAGGCATTCGGATTTCCTTCACACTATTTCGGCATCGTCCCTTATCTTCAACATATTGGTAGAAGCCTATGACGAAATAACCTTTCGAGCCCTACCCCTAGATCCTGGATATCGTCCATAAGCAAAAGCTGCATCTCCGGGAACCTTGCTCTTAGAAAATCCCGTGTTTGTTTGTTACATCCACAACCTATGGTAATGAGATCAATACCGTTCTTCGCGCAATAACCTATCGATTCCGCTACATTAAGGCCACAATTGGCCGCCCCGTCGGTTATGTGTATAATCAGGCTTTTTTTGTACCGTTCTCTCAACGATAGGGCAACAGCCATTATGGCCTGACCTGACGGTGTTCTGCCGGAAGGCACTATCGTAAATAGTTTATTTGACCTGAAGAGTTCTATCAAAACGCACTCGTTGTTGTCTTCATGGTAGCCATAGACCTCCAAATGGTTCCTAAATCCCCGAGCAGCTTCCACCAAGGATATAAAGGTCTTTTCAGCGCTATCCCAAGGTCTTTTCCCTGTCTCCTGTCCACCCATAGAAGCTGAAGAATCAGCGACAATAGCAATATTCCATGCAGCGTCCATTTTTGGGTTGGTATTGGCCTTAAAGATCTTTCCATCGAGAGGAACCCGGTATAGTCTATGTGAGTCCAATTTCCCCTGCTCAAGGGATCTCTTCGTATGCCTCTTCCTTAATATCTTTTGCAAGGCCCTCTGTCTTTCAAATATCTTCTTCAGCCGTTTAACCTGTTGTGGATCCGGTACGACATTGGATTCTGCAATTGCCCTAGTCCGAGTTGTAGTCATCTCCTTTGCCTCAGGGTCTTCCACGACAAGTGAGATATCCCTGGTCATGTCAGTATCCCCCTCTTCCAGGATGGAACTTACCTCAGAAGCCATCTCCGGAGCAAGTTCTGTCCCGGATTCTTCTCTCTCTTCATCCTGGGGGGACAAATCGTCCTTTTCGCCTTCCATGTTTTCAATGTTTGTCTTCGGGCCGGATTCATCCTGTATCTTTACCCCATCAGTCGTTGGATGAAATTTCTCCCACTCTGAAATCGCCCTAGAAAGAAGTTCCCACATCCTGAGATATATTTCTACTCTACTTTTTCTCCTTTCCGTTATGGAGCGAAGCCTCGTTGCTATCTTTATGGCAGCCGTATAAACCGACAGGATGCTTAGCGGAATTTTGTAGTAAGAGTGGAGGCTATCAGGCCTCTCCCCAAGAAGCACAAGCTTTCTCCAGACATTTGACAGTGATGACGCTGTCGGTGGAAGTGAAGCGTCCCTTGGCTTTTTGTAATCCAGATATCTCCAGTAGTTTGTGAGGTACAGTGCCCATATGCTGGAATCAGTTAACTCGCGAATATATATGTCCTCTGCGGCTGCCACAAAATGGGTAAGATAGTCCATTTCGTCCTTTGAGATAATTGAAACCCTTTCTTGAATCCGGTCTCTGACCCATTCACTCCATTCGATATTGCAAAACGCCTCCCGCACAACCTGGCCCACTAGTATGTCCATCTCCTGGAAAGGAATAGGATAGGTTCCTGAGATTTCATCTGCATTAATGAGAATGGACTTCTTCTTATCAGAATCAACCATACCTGCCCAATAAATGGGTTTGACATTACGCCCAATATGGCCGGAGACCTTGCGCAAAGCCCTCAAGATCATTGCAAGTTCTGTGGCTTCGTGATGTGAGCGGTTTGTCCGCCAAAATCTGCAATAATTGCTGAAATCGGCGGTACCATCCCCGGAACAGATAACCGGCACATTGCTGCTACTCATTTAACGTCTAAGCCTCCTATACTTTAGGAACGGGATTTAATTAGTGTCCATCCATAAATGGCTGTTTTCCGAAATTAATATAATCAGAAATTTTGAAACTCAATTATGAGCTACAAATTGTCGGGTGGGCTATTCGATTACTTGTTATACGTAAAGCCTTGTCGCAAACCCCTATCTATAGATAAGCCACTATTACACGAAAAACAAATACCTTATGACAAAGTAGTTCATAATTTACCTTCCTTGATCTCGAACAAAATTGCCTATAGATTTTCAGATATTTAATTTCACAAGGCCAGAGGGAGGAAACCGAGTAAGTCGTACATTGTAGTACGTCGTCGAGGGTTCCAACCGATAACGCAGTGAAATTTAATATATGGAAATCTATATCTTTGGATGAACACTCTTTAGCCTCCTGTAACAATTATACCACTTAATTGATACACCATATATAGGATAAAAAGGTTTGCGTGTCAATGAAAAATTCTTGTCTCGTATCATGTCTTAGTGTCGGCGAAGAGCCTTTCATCCCTAAAGACTGTATTATTTTGTAGAAATAAGCCCGGATATGGTCAGCGCTATGCTTTTCCACCAAGGCTTCTTTGTGCAAGCAAATAATCCTCTATTACAACCCTTCCTAAATTATCCGACGAAGTAAAGAAAACCCTGCCGGCGTTAATCCTGGCCAGCTC
>Ga0209345_10005843_pt1 | contig 11290 bp, 12 predicted proteins | sample Cruoilmetagenom7_FD_187294 | JGI IMG/M metagenome (GOLD analysis project Ga0209345, IMG submission 187294) | Oil polluted marine microbial communities from Coal Oil Point, Santa Barbara, California, USA - Sample 7 (SPAdes) (version 2) | ecosystem: Environmental > Aquatic > Marine > Oil seeps ...
GTAAATTCATTGATAAAATACTCCCCCTTTGCAAAGGCCTTGAATCCCTTATAACGGTATTGAAGGTTCAACTGGTTATAGTTTGATACCAGCCAGGGAGGTTCAGTATTAGGAATGTTCCCGACCTGTACTTCCATGATGTTGTTCCCGCTGAACTGGCTATGTCCCGCTATCGACATGAATAATAATACAATTGATAAAAAATATTTCAATTTCACCGCAAACTTTAAGGTCCCTCGCTGCCCAGGTGTTTATCTATTTCCTCACGTATGGCAAGCTCATCGCCAGCATTAAATCCCTCATGTATATACAGGATCTTGTAGTCGCTGTTTATAATGAACAATGTAGGGACAGCGGTCACATTCAACTCTCCCATCAATTCCCCGCTTGAATCAAGCAATATTGGATACCTGATACCCATGGAACGCGCAAAAGGTTTTACCTTGGAGAGGTTCCTGGGACTGTCAACACTTATCCCGATAAAATTTACACCCTTCTCCTTATAGGCTTCACTCAGGTCTACCAGCTTTGGCATGGAACGAATACAGGGCTGGCACCAGGTGGCCCAGAAATCCACTATCGTAAGTGATTTACCGCTGATTTGTGAAAGACTGACTGTCTGGTTTTCCGTATTCTTCAGACTGAAATCATAAACTTTCCCCTGTGGATATATCGGCAAAGAAAACAGGAGAAGCAATATTAATGAAACAATTCTTACCCTCATTTTCTTCCTACTGGCAATATTTTCATTTCTAATCATAATCATCTGCGAATGTACATAAATGGCGAGTGAAAAAATGTCGGCAGGATGACACTCGCAATTTTGCCGGTTCATACAAGATTGTTGATATCGGCGACATAAATGCTCCGCCTGGTAAAATCGATAAGTCCCTCGCTCCGCAATTCATTCAACAGGGTGGTTACGGTTTGCCTTGTGGTCCCAACCAGATTTGCAATATCCTTATGGGTCAGGAAGTTATCTGCTTTGTATTCTGATCCGTTATGCTCCCCCTTCTCTACAACATACTCCTTGATAAAATCAATTATTCTTGTCCTTACGTCCTTGAAAACCAATGAATCAATCTTTCTCTCCAGCTTATTGATCCGGAGTCCGATTAACTTGAAGATCTTCAAACCAAAAGAAACATCATCCTTCATAAGCTGCTGCATCTCCTCAAGCGTAAGCTTGCAAACAGCCGTTTTTTCTGTCACCACCTGGGCACAATCCTGCCTTACATCTTCTCCAAGCAAGGCGAGTTCACCAAAGACCTCTCCTCTTGCAAGCACTGATTTAACCACCTCATCACCCTCCTCGGTATAATAAAGCAGTTTTACCTTCCCTTCAGTCACCAGGTAGATACTGCTGGCAGGATCATCTGAGAAATAGATAAATTCTCCTTTTTTATAATCCCTGAATTGATGGTTCGCCTTGTACTCCTTAAATTTGTTCGGACAAAAAATGGAAAACAGATTGACGTTCTCAAAAAACCACAAATTCCCCATACTTTTTATCAATTTATACAAAATTAAGAATTGAAGATGATAAATTCTTTATACAGGGAGTGATTTAACATCCCTTTAAGACAGTAGTTTACCCAGATCAGGCAAATCTAGTGCGAAGTTTTCCGCCAGGACCAGGTGTGCCAGGTCGACGATTGGCAGTTCTGTTTCATTCAGTATTTCAGCGTCCGAAGTGGCGATGATGCCACTGCACCGCCGGATAAGGGCAGCATCAGGATTCTTGTCAATCCGGGCATTTCCAGGGATCAATTCCGTCTCCATTAATGCCCTAAGCCTACCTGCTAATTCGGCACTGTGAGATATTGGTTTATCAAGCAAGAATTCCACATTGGAAGGCCCCATTTTCTTAAGATAATTCATCGTAAGGTCTATGGCTTTTGCGAATACGGGGTCCTTATGAAGCTTCCCGTAAACTTCACCGGCATCCCGAAGGAACCTGTCATTGCTGATAAAGACAATTCTTCCAAGCAGGTAGTTGGAGATGGTAAAAAATACATTATACGCATCAATCCAAATGGACCGGGAATTTATACTATCGATTGTTTTTTGAATTCTCAGTTGAATATCCTCATGGCTGAATAAACCACGGCTCAATAAAATTCGCTGGAAAGTATTGAGCAGGTATCTATCACCAACGATTTTTAAGATGGTTTTCCTGGGATAACGCTGGTTCATCAAATAAACAAAATCCCGGGCTGCGCGAATAAACTCATCGTTGATAACATCATTCCTCATTCGGGGACAGGTTCTGGCTTATGAGGGTTTTTCAAATCTCTTCCCCGGTAAATCCACGGAAATATTTCATGAACTGGACCCTTTCAAAGGCAGCCGGATTATCGCTGCTCGCCTGGCTCATTTTACCCCTGAACTGGTCGACGGAGGTAAAAGCATGTTTATCCATCCAGCCTTCCAACTGGTGGAGCATCTCAGCTATTTTTTCCCCACCATGCTTGTAAATGGCGGATACTACCTGGACAGCGCTGGCACCGGCAAGTATCTGCTTGATTACCGCCGGGGCATCATGGATCCCGGTTGAAGCAGCCAGGTCACATTCAACACGTTCGGCCATGATGGCAATCCATCTCAGTGAAAGGGACAGGTCCCCCGGTGTGCTCAGGACATTGCCTGAGGTTATTTGGAAATTATCTATATCTATATCCGGACTGTAGAAACGGTTAAACAGAACCAGCCCTTTGATGCCCGTATTGGCCAGACGGGTGATCATGGTGGCCAGGTTAGAGAAATAGTAGCTTATCTTAAGCGAAACCGGGATATTGACCTTACTACAGACCTCTTCGACTATATCGAAATAAACCTTTTCATTCTCCTCGGCTGATCTTTTAAGGTCGGATGGAAGGATAAACAGGTTCAGTTCGAGTCCATCTGCCCCGGCATTTTCAAGGTCTTTTGGGAACCAGGTCCACTGTTGCGCAGTCATACAGTTAATGCTGGCTAAAATCGGTATAGATACCTGCTTTTTTGTTTGTCTGATCAATTCAAGATAGTCCGTGGTGGTTTCTTTGGGGGCATCCTCGTACTGGTAAAAATCAACTGTTTCGGGATAGAGCCCCCCCCCAGATTGCATTTGACTAAGCATGGCTTCCTTTTCTAGGAGTATTTCTTCCTCGAAAAGTGATTTCAAAACAACTGCCGCGGCTCCATTCTGTTCCAGGTTACGGATGGCTTCTGATTTATCTGTCAGACCAGAACTGCCAACAATGATGGGATTTTTAAGTGTAAGTCCCAGGTAATTAACCTCCAGGTTTGCCATATCGCTATTTCATTTATGTTGAAAACAAATGTAGTAGATTTTTGAATATGTTATTTAACTTTGCTTATATAACCAAAATGCAAAGACATGAAAAAGATGCTGTTCCTGCTGTTGATCAGCACCATTACTTTTTCCGGCTGTAAATTTATCGGTGGGAAAAGCGTCAAAAGTGAACGTGATTCTCTCAGGGCTTATGCCTACACCCTTGAACAAAAAATGGCAAACCAGGAACAGGACCACCGGGCTTCTCTGGATCAGCTTAAACGGGAATCTCAGGCCATGATCGACTCCATCGTCAAGATATATGAAAGTGAAGCTGCCCCCGGAAAGGGTAAAATTAGTGCTGCATCCTCCGGCAATTACTACCTCATCGTCGGAAGCTTCAAAAATGCATCCAATGCGGGTAACTGGTCCTCAAAAATTAGCAACATGGGATACCCCGCAGAGATTGTAAAGGTATCCTACTGGAATCTTGTTTCTGCAGGATCCTCAACGAATCTGAGGTCAGCCCTTAATGAACTTTCATCCATAAGGTCAGATGTAACAGGTGATGCCTGGATCTTTGTAGCCCGATAATTAAGAACTTCCCGTCATGATGAACAGGGGCTGGAACTCAAAACTCTTGTAGTGGGGTCTCAGCCTTTCGACATTGTAATGTTTCTTTACATCAACCAGTTTTTTGGAACTGGTCACTACATCTAATGGGGCATTGTCGTAGCGCCCGTTGCGCAACACTACAAGTCTTCCATGTATCCCTTTCAGAATCAGGTCCAGGGCCAGGTTTCCATAGGCCATGGGAACGATGGAATCTATGGCATCGGGATCACCTCCACGGACCATGTAACCCAGGCGCTGGTTGATGATATTGATCCTGGTACCATTGTTATACTTTGCTGAAAAGTCCTTGATCTTAATGCCAACCATATCACCAATTCCTCCCAGCTTGGCATGCCCGAACATATCCTTTTCCGTATCTGAGAAACTCATATCATCCATTCCTTTGACCATGGCACCTTCGGAAACCAGTACAATAGAATATTTACTTGGATTCCGGTTCCGGTCATCGACCATCAGTTCGGTCAGGTGTTCCAGGTCAAACTTGTATTCCGGGATCACACAACGGTTGGCCGACCCGGCCATGGTAGGTAACATGGCAGTAAAACCAGCATAACGGCCAAAGACCTCAAGTACAAGAATCCTTTCATGTGACCCGGCAGATGTCCGAACGATATTACATAGGTGAATGGTCCGGGTAACACAGGTACTGAAACCAATACAGTAATCTGTTCCTGGTACATCATTATCCATGGTTTTCGGAATGGCGATCACTTTTACACCTTCCTGGTACATTCTCACACCATAGCTCAATGTATCATCCCCCCCTATTGGGATCAGAAAATCAACACCGAGGTATTCAAGATTCTTAATGATCTCAGGAGTGAGGTCATTTACCTCCTCCGTATAAGCGTCTTTTAAATGTATGGGGACGGTTGCCAGAGGTACATGGCTTGGCCGTGTCCTTGATGTATGCAGAAAGGTACCACCGGTGCGTCCGGCACGGTTCACAATCTCCTCTGTCAGCACAATATAATTTTCCTTTGTGTTTATCTTTTTGTCACGTTGAAGTTCCATGATCCCGGCCCAGCCCCTACGCAGGCCGATAACCCTGTAACCTTCCCTGAGTGCCCTGATGGTTATTGCCCGGATCGCAGGATTCAGTCCAGGTACATCTCCACCACCGGTAAGGATGGCTATGGTTCCTTTTGTCTTTTTTACATTCGCCATTTTGATCTATGCTTAATAATTTACGGTTTCGAGAATGAACGGTAAATATAGTATTTATTTTAATTCATAAAATGGACGTTTTTATACTTTTGCAGAGATAATTATGGAGCTTTCGAATGATAAAATACCTGTTGGGATAATTACAGGATTTCTGGGTGCCGGAAAAACAACCCTCCTGAATAATCTGATCAGGGAGTATCCTGCAAAAAGGTTTGCCATCATTGAAAATGAATTTGGAGAGATCGGTCTTGACAGTGAGCTGGTCCTGAACGTAGATAACAGCAATATTTGTGAACTCGCCAACGGATGTATCTGCTGTTCTTTAAATGAAGATCTGGCGGGACTGGTAAAAGACCTTTTACTTACAGGCAGACCTTTTGACTACCTCCTTATTGAAACTACCGGTATTGCAGATCCCTCATCTGTGGTACAGCCATTCTTCTCTGATCAGGATATCCGCTCCTCTTTCATTATGGACAGTGTAATTTGCCTGATTGATGCACTTCACTTCGAACATTATTTCAAGCATCAGGACGAAGTGCCCCGGCAGGTAGCCATGGCCGACCTTATGCTCCTGAATAAAGTTGGAGAGGCTGATAAAAAATCTTTGTCTAAGATCATGGAAGTACTGCATTCTTTGAATCCTCATGCCGAGATAATCCAAACCAATCATGCAGATATAAAGGATCAGTGTTTACTTGAAAGGCAGGCCTACAGGGCAGACAGGGTCGGAAATTTCACAATGATCCCGGAAGCCCTGGACCGGTCCGGATACCACAAGGGGGATAGTACGGATCAATTGCTGGTCCGGGACCCTGGACCCGATCACTCAATTTCATCCTATAGTTTTAAATTCCAGGGTAATTTTGATATTGAGAAATTCTCCTACTGGATCGAGTATTTTTTATATATTAATCAGGCCAATGTTTTCAGGATTAAAGGTATTCTCAGTTTTGCAAACAACCCGCATAAAATGATCCTTCAGACAATTCGCAGTTCATATCTGCTGGAAGACTGGGAATTCTGGGCGCTTGGGGAAGAACGCATTAACCGGTTGATTTTCATCGGGAAAGAAATACCTCATGAGGACATCCGGGAAGCACTTGAAAGCCTCATGTGTTGAGCATAGAGAAATGAAAAATCTGATTCATATAATACGCAATGTTTTGATCTGGATAGCCATCATCCCGATCAGGATTTATCAGTATATTATATCCCCCTTGCTACCCACTTCCTGCAGGCATGTGCCCAGCTGTTCCCAATACGCCATCGAAGCACTTAAGGTGCATGGGATTTTTCGGGGAACATACCTTGCGGCGAATAGAATATTGCGATGCCATCCATGGGGAAGCCATGGTTACGATCCTGTGCCTCCAAAGCCTTACAGAATTATCAAGACCAGAAAAATGAAAATCTAAACAAGCCTTTGCCATGCATGATCAAGACCATAATTTAGGCCTTTTTGGCGGAGAGATCCATTATACAAATATATTCCAATTCGGAGTGGATATATTTAAACATGCACTGGCCATAACTGTCTTTGTGATCATCATGATGCTGCTGATTGAATACCTTACAGTCCAATCCAGGGGCAAGTGGCACGGACGATTCGAGAAATATCCCCTGTTGCAGATCCTGATCGCTGCATTATTGGGGCTCACACCTGGTTGCCTGGGAGTATACATGGTTGTTTCACTTTATGTCCACAGGATATTTCATTTTGCAGCCCTCACCACGGCCATGGTTGCAACATCAGGTGATGAAGCATTTGTTATGTTTGCAATGATACCGGGACAGGCTGTTTTTGTCATGTTATTATTATTTGTTTTAGCCCTTTTCTCGGGAATTCTGCTCTACCTGTTTCCCCTGGGAAAACGCAGGATGACACTGGCAAAAAACCATATGCAGCTACATGAACATGAGGATGACTGCAAGGTTATCATTCCCGGTCAGGTGATCAAGCAGATCCGACAAATCAGTTTTGAACGGGCAGTACTGACCAGTGGTGGATTAGTTTTCCTGATCCTGCTATTGAGCGGTGATATCGGACCCGATACATGGAACTGGAAAAGGATCATTTTCCTCATTGTCACCTTTTTCGAATTATTCATCGCCCTGACTGTTCCCGATCATTTCCTTAGAAAGCACTTGTGGGGACATGTAATCCGTAAACATTTCCTGCGTGTTTTTGCCTGGACATTCGGAGCGTTTCTTGTGATTCATGTGGGACTCGAATTTTTGCACCTTGAAGATCTGATCAGGGATAACCTCTTCAGTATTTTATTACTGGCCGTGCTGGTCGGGGTCATTCCTGAATCGGGACCGCATATCCTGTTTATCACCCTTTATGCCACCGGGATTATCCCGCTGAGTATCTTACTGGCCAGCTCAATTACGCAGGATGGACATGGATCACTTCCATTGCTGGCAGAGACAAGGAAAGATTTTCTGCGAATGAAAGGAGTCAATCTCTTGCTTGGATTGATTGTTGGAATAGCAGGACTCCTCTTTGGGTTTTAAAAAATCATTTTACTTTTGTACGAAAACCCGTAAGAATGTATACAATTCACCAGACAGTCATTCAGGAAGCATGGGAGAACAGGGTCCTGCTCAGGGACGGCGATGTTCAGAAATCCATCCGCTATATCATAGATGAACTGGATGCAGGAAAGCTGCGCGTGGCAGAACCAGGACCAGATGGCTGGAAAGTCAATGATTGGATTAAAAAAGCAGTCATCCTCTACTTTCCCATCCAGAAGATGACTGTGACAGAAGTGGGGCCTTTTGAATTTCACGATAAGATTGGACTTAAAAAAAACTACAAAGACCTCGGGGTAAGGGTGGTTCCGCATGCAGTTGCCAGGCATGGCTCTTACCTGGCCAAAGGAGTGATCATGATGCCTTCATATGTTAACATCGGGGCCTATGTGGATGAAGGGACCATGGTCGACACATGGGCAACAGTTGGATCCTGTGCACAGGTCGGCAAAAATGTTCACCTCAGCGGAGGAGTGGGCATTGGAGGAGTACTGGAGCCGGTCCAGGCCGCACCGGTCATTGTGGAAGATAATTGTTTTGTGGGTTCCAGGTGCATAATTGTGGAGGGAGCCTACCTGGAAAAAGAGGTTGTACTGGCCGCCAACGTGGTCATCACCAAGTCCACCAGGATTATTGATGTCACCGGTTCAGAACCTGTGGAGTATAAAGGCATGGTCCCCTCACGGTCGGTTGTGATCCCCGGAACTTATCCCAGGGAGTACCCGGCTGGTGATTACGGGGTGTCCTGTGCTTTGATCATTGGTAAACGAAAGGAATCGACCGATAAGAAAACTTCCCTCAACGATGCATTGAGGGAATATGATATAGCATTCTGATTACATTAGGGATATATGAGAATTGGTTTTGATGCAAAGCGGGCTTATTTTAATAATAGTGGACTGGGTAACTACAGCAGGAATACTATTCGCTACCTCAGCCATAAATTCCCGGATAATGAATACTACCTTTACATACCGGGGACCAAGAACCAGGTCATGAATGGCTTGCTTAAAAATCATACCCTTGTCTACCCGCAATCCTGGAAAGACAGAAAGTTTTCTTCCTTCTGGCGTAGTTATTGGTTGGGGGAACAACTAATCCGGGACGGAATAGAATTGTATCACGGACTCAGTAATGAGATCCCCTTTGATCTTATTAGAAACCATGTGCCTTCTGTTGTTACCGTTCATGACTTGATTTTCCTCCGCTTCCCTGAATGGTATAATCCCATTGACAGGAAAATTTATGGCAGGAAGGCAAAATTCTCCTGCAAAAATGCAGACAGGGTAATAGCCATTTCCAAACAGACCAGGTCTGACATTATTCACTATTTCAAGATACCCGAAGAAAAAATCGATGTGGTATACCAGGGCTGTGATCCCGTATTTTATTCACAATGGGACGATGCAGAGAAACAAAAGCTTTCTTTGAGATATAACCTACCTTCTTCGTATCTTCTTTATGTTGGGACCATTGAACCAAGGAAGAATCTACTTCAGTTAGTAAAAGCCCTGCACATGGGGAAGTTGGATATCCCCCTGATTGTCATCGGTCGCAGTACCCCTTATATTAAGCAGATCCAAAAATACATTGCCGAACATTCTCTGAAAAACATTACTTTCCTTCAGGATGTCCCAAATGAAGACCTCCCCGGGATATACCAGTTGGCAGATGCATTTATATACCCATCCCGGTTTGAGGGTTTTGGCATTCCCATACTTGAATCCCTCTTTTCCCGCACACCTGTGATTACTTCCAGCGGAAGTTGTTTTGATGAAGCCGGAGGCAAATTTTCTATGTATATTGATCCGGATGATACCGATGAAATGATCCATGCCATCCGGCTTGTCCTTGAGGATAAGAAACGGCGATCCGAAATGCAGGTAAAGGGGTATGAACACGCTCAAAAATTCAGAGAGGAGATCATAGCCGACAATTTAATGGAGGTTTACAGAAAAGTAATCTAAATGCACAAGGATATAGAAAAATGCATTGAAGTGCTGGCAACCGGCGGAACAATTTTGTATCCTACCGATACCATCTGGGGGATAGGTTGTGATGCCACCCAGTTTGACGCCACCCGGAAAGTATACGAGTTGAAACAACGCGAGGATGCAAAGGCCATGCTGGTACTTGTTAATTCTGCTGATATGTTATCAAGGTATGTCGAAGAGATCCCGGCCATGGCCGAAGAGATTATTGATGTCAATGATGCCCCCCTTACCATCATCTATCCGGCAGGCAGGAACCTGGCCAGGAATTTACTGTCCCAGGAAGGTGCAATCGGTATTCGGATCACCACGGACCCATTCTGCAAGGAATTAATCCACCGTTATCATAAACCGCTCGTTTCAACCTCGGCAAATATAGCCGGCCATCCGGCCCCTGCTAAATTCAGCGATATAGCTTCAGCGATCAAAACCAAGGTTGGCTATACAGTTGCCTGGCGGCAGAATGACCATACAAAAAGAAAACCTTCAGGTATACTGAAGGTTAAGCTTAATGGCGAGATCGAAGTGATCAGGAAGTGATCAGCAATGGCTACCTGTCTCCTTTTCTAACTTTTCCAGAACCTGATACCCTTGCATCAATTTGTGGATTACTATAGTAGGTGACCCTACCGCTGCCTGAGATGGAGGCATCTAACTCTCCTGTGACATCAATCTTGCAACTGCCTGATCCGCTGATCTTGATGCCGCATTCACTCACTTTCAATCCTCCGGCATACACAGATCCTGAACCACTGATGCGCAATTCCATTTCATCAGCCGATCCTGCCAGTTTCATATCACCTGATCCGGATATGGCAGCACCTATTTCGTCGGCATTGAGCTCGGGAATTTCTATGGTACCGCTGCCACTCACCTTTAATCCAAGTTCGTCGGCATTGATAGGTGTTTCGGCTAATAAATCTCCGGAGCCTGAAACATTCAGTGATTCTACTTCAGGCATGGTGATCCAGATCTTAGCTCCTTTAATCCTAGAGTTCCAATTATCTGTCTTGATCCTTAGAACACCATCTTTGACAGTGGTCTCAATTTCATCCATGTTGTTCTCTGCCTGGACCACTACTTTTTGGGGACTTCCCTGGGTAATGTAAAGATCACCTGAAATACCAAGTGAAACGCCAGTGAATGATGATACATTCCGCTCTTCTTTGTCCTGGCCGAAGGCAATCAGGGTGGTTAACGCGAGAAATATCGAGAGTAGGAATTTTAGCATGTTGCTTTTCATAAGGCTATAAGTTTTAGTGAAGGATTATCGGTACAAAGACGATTTGATTAAAGGGGTGCTGCAAAACCATGAATGTTTTTACATAATTCCTTCCGGTAGGCGAGCAATAAGTTTCTTGTTCTCCTGATCAATCTCTTCTATCAGGTCATCCTGCGCAGGAACTAATATTTTTTTCCCTTCGATTGTGACTTCGAATACCGGATTGCCCGGTATATCCATGAAGTCAAAGATCAATCCCTGCTTCCCCGTCGACAAATTGACTATTACATAGCCCGAAAGCTCATCCATATAAATTTCTTCCCCGACTTTTGGCAGAATCTCTTTTTGGATCCAAACAGGCGACCCGACAAGGATTTGTGCACTATCTTTGTTGCTATAATCGTCAAAACAGATGAACCATTCGTCTGATTTCGGGGCATAGAGGGATGAAATAAAAAAAGG
>Ga0209345_10005846_pt1 | contig 11286 bp, 13 predicted proteins | sample Cruoilmetagenom7_FD_187294 | JGI IMG/M metagenome (GOLD analysis project Ga0209345, IMG submission 187294) | Oil polluted marine microbial communities from Coal Oil Point, Santa Barbara, California, USA - Sample 7 (SPAdes) (version 2) | ecosystem: Environmental > Aquatic > Marine > Oil seeps ...
TCTTTTTTCTGCTTAAAACATCTTTTACATCATTTAATACAGTTATATTTTCTGAGCCTTTTTTAATATCTATACTTATAGAAAAAGAACCATTTTTAATAGTTGATTTAATAATTTCTAGTTCATCAATATTTTGCAGGTCATCTTCAATCGTTTTAACAACCATCTTATCAAGAATATCTGCTGAAGTTCCAGAATACCCACCAGTAATCATAATCTTATCCATTTGACTTGGAGGGAATATCTCTTTTGGAATATTTATATAAGCAAAAATAGAAAGTACTAATATAAAGACAAGAAGAATATGATTTAAAAGTGGTTTATCAATTGCAAATTCTAAAAAACGACGAATCATAAACCCTCCTAAAAAAGTGTGTCTAAAATTTGGTTTTTAAATTTTATTGATTCAACAGAAGAACTAATAAGTCTATTTTCTTCTTTTAAAGTATCATACTCACCTTTTAGTTTTGCGATATCTCTACTTTTAAAATAGATTTGCTGTTGGATATATATCTTTGGAAAAGCGAAAATAGATACTAAAGCTAAAATGAGGAGAATATATAACAAAAAAGCAAGATTTAGCATTTTTGATGGATTTAGAACTAAGCCAACTTCATCTAATAGTTCATTTTTATCATTCATTATCTATCCATCTCAAAAACTCTCATCTTTGCACTTCTACTTCTAACATTCTCTTTAAGTTCATCATCTTTTGCCATAATCGGCTTTCTTGTAACTATCTTTCCTATAGCATTATCATTACCACACATACATCTCATAACTTCTGGAGGGCAGATACATGATTTACTCCACTTACTAAAAGTTTGTTTTACAATCCTATCTTCAAGTGAATGAAATGATATGATAGCTATCTTGGCATGTGGAAACTGTGCATCTTCTAAACTTTGAAGAAGTGATTTCAACTCACCAAGCTCATCATTAACCTCAATTCTAATCGCCTGCATAAGCAGTGTAGCAGGATGAATTTTTTTGCCATGTGGCATGTGGGATTTTAATCTATCACTTAATTCTTTTGCAGAATTAAATGGACGGTTTTTTATAATTTCTGAGGCAATTTTTTTATAGTTTCTTAGCTCACCATATTCTAAAAGTATATTTTCTAACTCTTTTACAGAGTACTCATTTACGACCTCACTTGCTGTTAAAGGGGCATCTTTATCCATTCTCATATCAAGATTATCACTCTCATATGAAAAGCCTCTGTCTTTTTGATCTAGTTGAAGTGATGATACTCCAATATCTGCTAAAACACCTTTTATATCTTTAATATCAACTTCATTTAAAATATCTTTTATAACAGAGGAGAAGCGACCTTTTCTTATACTTACTCTATCTCCATATTTTTCTAACCTCTTAGTTGAAAAGTCTATTGCGGTTTGGTCTTGATCTATTGCTATTAGTTTGGCATGTGGATTTGCATCAAGTATCATTGATGAATGCCCACCATATCCCATAGTACAGTCAATAATTATCCCATTTTCAATATCTTTAAAAGCTTCTAGGACTTCTCGATATAATACTGGAACATGTGGAATATTTTGCACGACAAACCTTAATAAATATATTTAGTGAATTATACTTAAATTTTGTAAAATTTAATTTTTAATACTGTATCATATAGCGAAATTTTTTCTAAAGGGGATAAATATGATTCAAGAAAACTTATATGAAATCATTGCATTAATTGTTATTTTAACCTCTTTAGTGATATATTTTTTAATTATAAGATTTAAGCAAGAAGCACAAAATGACTTTGATTTTCCAGATAAAGCTAACTTAAAACAGATAAATCCTAAAAGAAACAGACGAGGAAAAGTAGCTAAAAAAATTATTGAAAGTAATGATAATAAAGTTGAACCTTTCATTATAAACAGTTCAGATGAAAGAAATTTTGGAAGTATATATATTCCAGTTGAAGAAGATGATATAAATAATAATGACTCAAATGAAGAAGAGATTAAAGAGATTAAGAAAAAAAATAAAATAAAGTCGAATAAAAAAAATAAACATAAGAAAGTCGTTGTAGATATAGAATTAAATACTACGATAGGACTAGCTTCTTGTGATGGTGATAGTGGCTTCTATAAAGAGATACTTAAAGAATTTTCTTTAAAATATTCTGACTCACCAAAAGAGTTATCTACACTTTTAAAAAATACAGATACAAAACTTTTTGATGAGATTCTTTTTGAGCTTATTGGGATTGCTTCTTATATTGGAGCAGAAAATATTAAAAGTATTTTAAATAATTTAAATAAAGCTACAAAAAACTCTAAAGAAAAAAGTTATAGCACTATTATTGATGAGTATGAAATACACTTAAATATACTTCTTAAAGAGATAAAAAACTACCTATAAATTCAAATAGTTACATTAATTATAAAATATATATAAATTTTTACTATTAATTAGCTTAATTGATTTATGTCAAATAAATTCATTCCAAAACATTATACACTTCAAGTGATTCTAAAATATTGTTACAAAAAAGGAGTTTTAAAATGGTTGATCCATCTTTAATCAGACCAGAAATAGCTATTAATGATTTTTTACCAGTTTTTATATCTTCTGCACTTGTTATGGTTTTTGGAGGGTTCTATGTTGGTATATATACAGCTGTAAAAGTTCAAATGTTAAAGAAATGGGCTATGCCTTTCGCATATCTGTTTTGGCTACTAACTGCTTATTGTTTATATATAATGGGAAGTTTAATGCATGTAGGTGAATTTACAGCAAAAGCTTTAGTGGTTGCAATGGTTGGGTATTTATTACTTCCTCATGCAGTCTATTATATGCAACATCAGGTTCATGAAGAAAATGAGCATTGATTTGTATATATTCACAACTATCATTTTAGGAGGATAGATTGGCTAATAAATCCGTATGGAGTGACAATCGCTTCTGGCAACGTTCAGCGGCATGGGTTACGGGATTCGCAGCAGTTTTATTAATCTGGTTAACATTTGACACAACTGGTCAAATAGCAATCGGTACTGATGCAGATTTGAAAAATGGTGTAACAAAGAGGGTTCCAGGACCAACTGTTATTAATTATAAAATCACTTATGAAATGAGCACTAAACGTGGTCATGAAGTTCCAGTGATTGGAGAAAAAGAAAAGTTTTTTGGTCGTGATGACTGGTCTGAGGAAGAAGCTGGTGCTTTACTTCACTTAGGTAAGTTAGGGTCACAAGTAAAAAACTGTATGAACTGTCATACACTTCTTGGAAATGGAGCATATTATGCACCAGATCTTACAAAAGCATGGTTAGATCCAGCATGGGGACCTGAAGGTTCAATGCAAGCAATGACTGGAAAAAGTACAAAAGAAGAAGCTATGGCTGAATTCTTACAACATCCATCACAATATCCTACTCACGCTCGTATGATGCCAAATCTTGGTATTACAGCAAAAGAGGCTCAAGGTTTAGTTGCTTTCTTAAAACATATGTCATCAATAGATACAAATGGTTTCCCAAGAAACTTTGGAAAAATGAAAGGAGCTGTTCATGGCAAGTAATCACTTAACAGGTATTGGTTCTGAATCAAAACAATTAGCAACATGGTACTTTGCTTTTGCTGCTATCATTTTTGGAGCACAACTACTTTTTGGTTTAGTTGCAGCTACTCAATATGTAATGCCAGGTTTCTTATTTGAGTTACTTGACTTTTCTGTTGCTAGAATGTTACATATCAATTCATTAGTTGTATGGATGGTATTTGCAATGTTTGGTTCAGTTTACTGGTTATTACCTGATGAAACAGGTATTGAAACAGTAGGTGTTAAAATTGGTAAATTACTTTACTGGATATTCGTAGCAGCAATCGTTGTTGTTGTTTTAGTATATCTATTTATTCAAGTTGGACCAGCAGATGAAATGTCAATCTGGTTTATTCATGAAGGTCGTGAGTATATTGAAGCTCCTCGTTGGGCTGACTTTGGTATAGTTGTAGTTGCTCTTGGATTTGTTGCTAACCTTTGGTTAACAGGAATGAAAGGTAAAAACAGCGGTATCGTTACAGTTCTTATGGCAGATATGATTGCTTTTGCTGGTCTTTACTTAGCAGGTATGTTCTTTACAGATAATATCTCTGTAGATCAGTTCTGGTGGTGGTGGGTAATTCACTTATGGGTTGAAGCTACATGGGAAGTTTTCGTTGGTTCTATCGCAGCATATGGTTTAATCACTATGCTTGGAGCACATCGTAAAACAGTTGAAATGTGGTTATGGATTGAGGTAGCAATGCTATTTGGTTCAGGTATCCTTGGTATGGGTCACCACTATTTTTGGATTGGTACACCTGAGTACTGGTGGGAAATCGGAGCATTATTTAGTGCACTAGAACCTTTACCACTTGTTGCTATGTTTATCCACGTTCTTTATGATTGGGGTAAAACTCAAGGTGAACAAGATGCAAATGGTACTGAAGTATCAGTTATTAACAATAAACCTGCGTTTACATGGTTTGTACTTAATGCATTTGGTAACTTTTTAGGTGCTGGTGTATGGGGATTCTTCCACACATTACCACAAGTAAACCTTTATACACACGGTACACAATTTACGTCGGCACACGGTCACTTAGCATTCTTTGGTGCTTATGCAACTATCTTAATTGGTATGATGTATATCGCTATTCAAGGTACTAATGGGATTAAAGTTATGAAACATACTAAATCATCTTTATGGGCTGTAAGCCTTATTACTGGTGGTGTTATGGGGATGACTGTGGCACTTACAATTGCTGGATACGTTCAAGTTCTTGTTTCTCGTGCACAAATGGGTGCTACATGGGCAGGTTACTTTGATGGTCAATCTGGTATGTGGTTTACACAAGCTATGGATTGGAGACTATTTATGGGTCTATTAGTATTCATTGGTTTCTTATTCTTGGCTAAAGACTTTTTAAGTACTGGTAAAAGCCAAGTACACGAAAGATAAGGAGAAGAAGATGTTTGAACCATTTACAGATGTTGTACCAAGCTTTTTTGCTTGGTTAAATCAAGGTCCATTAACTTTAACGATTTTTCTTCACACTGTGATTATACTTCCAATGATTTGGATTTATAAACAAGAGAAAGCTCGTTTAGAAGAAGAGAACTAGTCGGCGGGCTCCTTTGGGGCCAGCTTTATTTTTATTTTATAGGAGAAGTGAAATGAGATTAAATAAATTAGTTATGTCAGCTGCTGCTTTAGCAGTAGTTTCTACAGGTCTATTTGCTGGTACGTCTAACATGGACGTAGAGAAAGTATTTGAAAAAGAGTGTCAAGGTTGTCACGGTCCAAATCACGAAGGTGGTGTTGGTTCTGATTTACGTCCTAAAGTTATCTCTAAGAAAAATGCTTATAAATTAGCAGATGTTATTTTAAATGGTAGAGCTGGTACAGCAATGCCAGAATTTAAAGCATCATTTTCTAAAGCTGATGCGGATAAAATGGTTGATTACCTTCAACATTTTAAAGGTAAAAAAATGGCTGTATTAACACTTGATAGTGTTAAAGATGGTTGGAAACCTTTAAATGACAGAATGAAATTTTTCAAAAAATATCCACATGCTGTAGATGTTAAGAAAAATACTGATATCTGTTTCGTAACAGAAAGAGATGCAGAAAGAGTTGCATTTGTTGATGGTACTTCAGGTAAAATTTTATCTAAGCACCCTGCTGGTTTTGCTGTTCACGTAACAGTAACTAACAAGCGTCAGCCTCGTTATGCTTACTCAATCTCTCGTTCAGGTTTAGTAACAATGTTTGACCTTAACACTCCGGGTCAACAAAAAATTGCTCAAACTCAAGTTGGTTCTGAGTCTCGTGGTCTAGCGGTATCTCCAGATGGTAAATACCTAATGGCTGGTAACTACGTTCCAGGTGGTGCTGTTCTTATGGATGCAATGACTCTAGAGCCATTAAAAGTTTACCCAACTTCATCTGTAATTAAACCAGATGGTAGCATCGATTCATCTCGTGTTGCAGGTATCTTTGATACTCCATATGGTCCATATATTGCATTTGCACTTAAAGATGGTGGTCACGTTTATATCGTAGATTACTCTAAGCCGGACTTCCCAATCGTTGGTGATATTCCAAATATTGGTGATATTCTTCATGATGGTTTCTTAAATGAAGGTAAAGAGATTGGTAGATATTTATTTATCGCATCTCAAGGTTCTGATGTTGTTGGTGTAGTTGATTTTAAAACTAAATCTTTAGTTACTAAAATCTATACAGGTCCTTCAGCTAAGCCACACCCAGGTCAAGGTTCTTCATGGTTTAATGAAGGTCTAGGTCAACAACTTGGTGCTACTGTTAACATGAATCTTGGTCAGGTAACTATCTGGGATGATAACTTCGATGTAATTCGTCAAATCCCTATCGGTGGTGGTGGACTATTTATCGGTACATCTGAGCATACTCCATATTTATGGGCTGATAATGTACTTGGTGGATCTGCTAACTGGAATAAAGTTCACTTAATTAATAAGCAAACTTTAGAGTTAGATAGAATCATTACTGTTGGTAAAACTCAAGGTACTGTTACTGATCCAGTAACACACAAAACTCTTTACAAATGGAAAGTTCCAACTGTTAAAGATGCTAAAGGTAAAGCTATTACTCCAAGAATCCTTCACGCTGAACCAGCAAATCACGGTCACTGGACTATGATTTCTGAGTGGAACTGTGGAAGAATTGGTATCTATGAAGCTAAAACAGGTAAATTTGTTAAATATATCAAAGGTTTAACAACTCCTACTTTTACTTACTCAATCGAGCATAGACAAACTATTCCTGGTGCATAATTAGCACTTTTCTCTCCCTCGGGAGAGAATTTCTAAACTTCAAATTCATACTTTAAATACTTAAACAAAAATCTATTTTAATATTAATAAAAATTATAAAAATGATAATTACACACATCTGTACAATTATAAAAAAAACCCTATATTTTTGGGTTTATAAGCTGTATTTCAAGCTTATTTTAGTTAGAATAATAAATAAAATATAAAGATAAATAATGATAAAACAAATTATACTATTAGCGTTTTTTTATTCTTTTTTAACGTCAAGTGAACTAGATGGAAAAAAAGTTTTTGAAACATATTGTTGGGGATGTCATCACCAAACAGCAGTTGCTTTTGGTCCACCTTTTAATGAAATAGCCTCTAAACGTACAAAAGATGAGATAGAAGCTTATATTATAGAGCCTAAAGCTATGTATAAAGCTTTTGGATATAAACGAACCGTTATGACACAATTTAAACTTAACAACAAAGAGATAGATGCACTAAGTGAATATATTCTCTCTTATAAAGGTAAATAATGTTTAGACTAACAAATTTAATTTCATCTGTTGTACAAAATAAACCAGAGAGGATTTTAAATGGCTCTATCGCTATTTGGAATTTTACAAATAGATGTAATCTCTCTTGCATGCACTGTTACTCAAAATCAACTTTGGATGAAGTAGATACTCTTACTACTGAACAGATAAAAAAAACAATTTTACAAATGAAAGAAAATGGTGTTAAATTTATAATTTTTTCTGGTGGCGAGCCATTAACTAGAAAAGACCTATTTGAAATTGCTGACTTTTGTAAAGAAAATGGAATTATTACTTACTTATCTAGTAATGGACTTTACTTTACAAAAGGGAACATTCAAAAGATTGTAGATACTTTTAACTATGTTGGTGTAAGTATCGATGGTGATGAAGATACACATGACCATTTCCGTGGTCTCAAGGGTGCCTTTAAAGAGACTCTAAAAGCTGTTTTACTCGCAAACTCTACTGGTGCAAAAGTTGGTATAAGGTTTACAATAACAAAAGAAACTTTAGATTCTTTAGAATATATTTTCGATTTAGTCGAAAAACATAATATTCCAAAAATATATATATCACATCTTGTTTATTCTGGTCGTGGACTTGATAACTTAAAAATGGACTTAACAAAAGAGCAGAGAAGAAAATCAGTTGAATTTATTTTAGACAAAGCATTTGAGTATCATAAATCAGGTAGAAATATAGAGATAGTAACTGGAAATATGGAGCAAGATGCTATTTTATTTTTAAATAAATTTGCTAAAGAATATCCAGAATTAAAAGATACAATGAGGGACAGACTTGTTACTTGGGGTGGAAACTCTGCTGGTAGAAAACTTTTAAATATTAACAGTGAGGGTGATGTAAGACCTGACCCATTCTTTCCATTAACAGTTGGAAATATTATAGAAGAAGATTTTGGAGATATTTGGCAGAGTGGTGAGCTATTAGATCAACTAAGAAACCATCCAAGAACTCAAATTGCTGGGATCTGTGCAAACTGTGAGCAAATTGACATTTGTAACGGTGGTTCACGCGCAAGAGCATATGCTATTACAGGTGATTTATGGAGTGAAGACCCATCTTGTTACCTAAATGAAGAGGAGAGAAAAAAATAATGATTATTATAAGAACTAAAGTTCAATGCAGGGAGGCACTAAATGCCGAGTCTTAAAAAACTATTACTAGGTGCTGTTATATCTGCATCTTTATTAACAATTGCACATGCCAAAGGTGTAAATCCACTATTTGCAATGCTTAACACTAATGAAAAGCTATTTATAGTTGAGAGAGAAAATGCTTCCTTAGCTGTTGTAGAAAAGGGGATGACAAAAAGCCATATGACTGGGATGCATAATATGAACCATGGTGTTGTTAAATTTGATGGCAAAGATGGTTATGTTATCTCTCGTGATGGTTATGTCATAAAATTTGATCCTGAGAAAGAAGTAATTTTAAAAGAATTTAAAACAAGTGATAGTGCAATCGGTTTTACAATCAGCAAAAACTTTCTTGCGGTTGCTAACTACGCTAAAAAAAGTGTAGATATCTTAGATAGAGACTTAAATCCATTACAATCATTTGAAACAGGTTCTAAAAATGTTGGTATTAAAATATATAAAGATTATCTTATCTTCTCACAGATGGATAATGATAAAATCACTGTTTTAAAAGACAAAAACTATAAAAAAGGTCTTCCAAACTTTGAAATATATAAAGAGTTTGAAGATGTTGGGACTATGCCATTTGATGCAATGATTAAAGATAATAATTTTATCACTGGCTTTTTTCAAAGTACACACTTTGGTGTTGTTGATTTAGACACTATGAAATATAAAAAAATAGATATTCTACTTGATGATAGAAAGCCTGTACTAAAAGTTCCACATTTTGGTTTTTGGAGCATAAGTGATGAGAATGTATTTATTCCAGCTGTTGGTGATAATAAAGTTTTAGTTTATACACCTGACTTTAAATTTGTTAAAAATATTGAAACTGAAGGTTTACCTGTTTTTACAGCAATATCTCCAGATAAAAAATATTTAGCGGTAACATTTAGCGGTAAGAAATTTCCAGTTATTCAAATAATAGATACTAAAACATTAAAAGTAATTAAAAGATTTGAATTTGATGGAAAAGTTCTACATCTTAGATGGTCAAAAGTAAGACCTAATCTTTATATATCAGTAAATGATTCAAATAAAGTAGCTGTTCTTCATACTGAACAATGGTATCTAAGTAGAGAGATATTTCAAATTCAAAAACCATCAGGTATATTTTTATACGAAGAGGCAAAATAATGGGTAATGTTTATTTAACAGGGGCTGGACCAGGGGATATTGAACTCTTAACACTTAAAGCAGCAAGAGTTATAAAAGAAGCAGATGTTGTTATATATGACCGTCTTGCAAATCCAGATATTTTAAAAATGGCAAAAAATGGTTGTGAATTTGTATATGTTGGAAAAGAAGATGGAAGACATATAGTTCCCCAAGATGATATAAATGAAATAATTTATCAAAATGCTTTAAAATATGAAAATGTAGTTCGTCTAAAAGGTGGTGACCCTTTTGTTTTTGGTCGAGGTGGTGAAGAAGCAGCTTATCTATATGATAGAGATGTAAAATTTGAAATAATTCCTGGTATCACATCAGCTATCAGTGGACCTGCCTATGCTGGGATACCAGTAACTCATCGTGGAGTTTCAGTAAGCTTTAGAGTTGTGACAGGACATGAATCTCCAAATAAGAAAGTATCTCAAATTCCATGGGATAACTTTAAAACAGATGATACTATTATATTTTTAATGGGGCTTCATAATCTTCCAAAAATAAGTGAAAAGCTTATAGAGATTGGAAAGGCTCAAAACTACCCAGTAGCTGTAATTTCAAAAGGAACTACAAAAGATCAAGTTGTTGTAGTTGGAACATTAGAAAATATAGTTGAAAAAGCAAAAGATATCCCTACCCCAGCATTAATTGTTGTTGGAAAAGTTGTAGAGCTTAGAGAACAACTAGCATGGTTTGGAAACTAATACTTTTCTAAAGAGTACTTTTTCCAAAGTTCAATTGCTTCTTTATTTCCCATCTCCATAGACTTTTTTGCCCATTCTTTGGCATGTGAGAATTTTTCTTGATTACAATACACTTCAGCTAAAAGATAAATAGATCTTTCATCTCCATCTTTAGCGTTTATCTTTAACCATTTTTCAGCTTTATCAAATTTTATCAACTGCATATAAACTACACCAATATTTTTCACAGCTTCTTCGTAACCTTGAAGTGCAGCACTCTCTAGTAAGTTTGCAGCTTTTGTAACATTTTGATCAACTGAATCACCATTGTAATACATCAAAGCTAAATTAAACTGTGCCTTAGCATTACCTAAGTCTGCTGAAGAATCTAACCAAGTTTGGGCTAAATTTAAATCTTTTTTTACATTGTGACCACTTAAATACATCATTGCTAAATCATACTGAGCAGTTGCATCCATATTGTGAGCAGATTTTTTTAACCAAACCAAACCTTCATTAATATCTCTTTTTACACCATAACCATTAAAGTAAAGATAACTTAGTGCATTTTGAGCAACACTATCACCTTTTTTTGCATCAGCCATGTATAACTCATAAGCTTTTTTGTAATCTTGTTTTTTAAAAGCTTCTAACGCGCTCTGCCCTGCATTTATTGACGTAACAAACATCATAATAATTAAAATATACTTACTCATAACCTATCCTAAACAAGATATAATAATGCAGATAAAATCAATGCACCTAAAAAAGTTACAGTAACAAGTACTGTACGCTTTTGACTTTCCTGAATTTGATGATGTTTCTCTAAATAATCACTTAACACAATCGCCGGATATACCGTAAAAATAAACATTGGAAATGTCATAACTAAAATCATAATAATATCGTGTGAATTCATTAATACCCTACTA